>Ga0265328_10000049_pt1 | contig 79576 bp, 70 predicted proteins | sample 41624metaG_FD_202086 | JGI IMG/M metagenome (GOLD analysis project Ga0265328, IMG submission 202086) | Rhizosphere microbial communities from Carex aquatilis grown in University of Washington, Seatle, WA, United States - 4-16-24 metaG | ecosystem: Host-associated > Plants > Roots > Rhizosphere...
CGTCGTCTTCCCCGCCTGGCCCGATCTCCTCCAAGCGCTCGCAACCTTCACCATCCCGCCAAACCTCCTCAAAACCCCAAAAATCGAATGAACCTCGGGCGGACATGACTTTTAGAACTGCTGCGCCGGCTCGGGTCCTCTTTGGCGATAGAGCTACGCGGCGCACAGCTTCCTGCGGATACTCGACGCCAAAAAACCGTCTGGCGTCCGGCGACGCCGCCCGAATGGCCGTGCGCATCATCGAGCGTCACGTGGAGCTCGCGTCGCAAGCTCGAAGGCGCCCCGCGCCTCCGGTACGCACGACAGAATCACGCGTCCTGTCGACGCGCAAACCGCCCGGTTACGGCGGCTTCCGTGGCTGCTCCCGACGTAGCGCAGACCGAAATTGCTCGCGCAGAATATTTTTCTTCGGGACCCAGAGGCGAACTGAGCCGTATTTGAAGCGAACCTAAATCCGGGCGGATTTGGCTGATCGGGGCTGTATCCTTATCTGCTCCTTGGGCCGGCCGCGGCTTGGCGGGGAAAAGCACGAATTTCTAATGTCAGAAGAAGCCGCAAGACGGTCGTTTTGAGGCGTTTGCAACTCCCAGTTCTCGCGCCTGCGACTCCATACCCAGGCCAAAACAGGTATCCGATCAATGAGTCGAACTGGGCGTAGTCACGGGAATAAATCCAAACCGCCGGAGAGTCTCTTGACCGGACGGAGACAACACCGCCAGAAAAAAGTCAACGGCGAGGCTTGAGGCGAGCGGCGACAGGGTCAAACCATATTCCGCCGTGATGGCGTAGGGCTCCGGCAGGGCGAAGGCGCGATATTTGCCGGCGGATTGCACCGCCTTCGGCAGGGCGCCAGAGCAATAGAGAAAGACGACATCGACCGACTCGTCGTCGAGCGCGCGGCTAATGGGATCGCTGCCCTTATCGCTTCCCTGCTCGCCCGTCTTCCGCTCTGCGCCGCCGAAGAGCATCTGCGCCCTGCCGGACAGAGCTTCATAGGCGCCGGGATGTTCACGGTCGAGGCGGCGGAAGAACTCCCAGGTGTAATCGCCTGCGGGATCTGATTTAGGCGTCGACGTCCCGGGCTTCGTGTTGGGGCGCAGCAACGCCTCGATCAGCGTGTCGGGTGTGATCTCGGAGTCGCTGCGAACGAGAACGCAAAGCTTGTTGCGCGCGATGAGAACGCTTGCGCGCGCCAAACCCTTATCCGTCAGCGCTTGCGCTTGAGGAAAGGCCGCTGTGGCGTATAAGTCGAAAGCTTCGCCGCCTATGATCCGATCGCGGAGCGCGCCGGCCGGCCCCCCGATAAGTGTGACATGCGCGTCGTGGTTCTTTTCGAACTCTGTCGCGAAGGCGACGAGCGCGTTTTTCAGGCTTCCCGCCGTCAGCACGCGGATCTCTTCCGCTTGCGTCGAAGAGACGCCGCCAAGCAGCAGCGCGATCGCGAGCAATTGGCGCATCTACTCTACCCCTCTTTAGCCAAGGGCGCTGGTTCACAACGATCGCAGAAAGGCGATCAGCGCGTCGCGTTCCCCTTTGGACAGCGCCGCATAGGCGTTCTTCGCCGCCTCGCCTTCGCCGCCATGCCAGAGCACCGCCTCCTCCAGCGAGCGCGCGCGACCGTCGTGCAAATAGAAACTGTGCTCGTTCACGACAGGAACGAGGCCGACGCCCCAAAGCGGCGCCGTGCGCCATTGCCGTCCCGAGGCGCGAAAATCCGGACGGCCGTCTGCAAGGCCCTCACCCATGTCGTGCAACAGCAGGTCCGTATAGGGCGCGATCGTCTGCGAAGGCAGCGTCTGTGGAAAACGCGGATGCGCTTCCGTCTTGAGGCTCGGGACGTGGCAGGCGCCGCAGCCGAGGTTCATGAAAAGGACCTCGCCGCGCTTCGTCCGCGGATCGTCCGCATTGCGCCGCGCCGGCGGGGCGAGATGTGCGTTATAGAAGTAGATGCTGTCGAGCCGCGCCGCCGACAGCTCCGGCTGGCTTAGCGCTTTCGGCGCATCGCGACAGGCCTGTTGCCGGTTGGCGCATTGCGCCTCAGGAAAGAGCGGGGTCGTGACGCCGAGATCGCCGATGAAAGCTTCAGCGATCTGCTGCTTCAGGTTCGGGCTGTTCGCCTTCCATCCGAAGCGGCCCGGCGCCTTTTGCCCGGAGACGACGTCGAAAACCTCGTTTACCTCGCCATGGAGCCCCAGCTTCGCCTGCTCCGCGGCAATGCGTTGCAGCGTCGCGACGGGCACTGCTTCGAGAAGCCCGTCGCCGTAAATGCCGGGCGCGACGCGGGGAGAGAAGAGAACTCCTTCGAGCGGACCGTAGGCGAGATCGACGAAGTCGATGTGCGGGCGACGCAGCGCGACGACGGTCCCATCGCCAAGCGTGACGCGCGTCTCCTCCCAGGACATCGCCGCACGGCCCTCGCCGGGCACGCCGGGGGCGCCCTCCTCATTCAATTGGCCGCCATAGGCGGGGTGCGGCATGGGCTCGCCATGCGGGCCCATGCCGGGGATTGACAGCCGAACCAGCATGGAGAGCATGCGCTCGTCCGGCCCGTCCGGCGGCTGGCCGCGCCCGTCCTTCTCGTGACAGGCCACGCATGAGATGCGGTTGAACAGAGGGCCAAGCCCGGAATTTTCGCCGCCCGCCGGCGGAAAGGCCCAAGAGCGAAGAAATTCGATCCGCCCGCGATAGAAGACGTCTTCGTCGGCTTCACTCAGCCCGTTGACCGGGAAGCTGAAGGCTTCGCGCGGAAAATCCTCGGCGCGCAGCGGTCCCGCCAAGCTCGCGGCGAGCAACGCCATGGCGACAAACCTCGTCGTGAGCAAAGTTCGAATCATCACGCCTTCGCCTCGTCCAGCAGTCGCGCCGCGCGCGCCTGATTGTCCAGCCACGCCGCACGCCAGCTCTCGACATAGGGCTTGGCTGCATCCGGAAGCGTAAGTCCGTTCGGCTGACCCGGAATGACCTGCGCCGGCTGCGGCCCTTGCGCGCGTCCTTCGCCGCCACTGCGCTGGGAGCCGCCTTCCGGTCCCGGCGCAGTGGCGGCGCGGCGCGAGGGACGGAAGGCGTCGGCGAGCGCCTCGTCCTTCCAGAAATCCGCGGCAACGGAAATTTTCTCCAGCGCGCCGCGCGCCTCGGCGACGCTTGCGGCGCGACCCGTTCCCTCCGCCGCATGCACGCGGCCCCAGAGCTTCGAGAGCTGATCCTTATCCTGCACGAGCCCGGCGAAGAGCGCCGCCAAGGCGGTCGAGCGTCCGCCGCTCTCGTCGGTCGGCTGATAGACCAATTGTCCTGCGGCTTGCGCCGCGAAGGGATTGAACTGCTCCTTGCCCAGCAAAGCGTAGGCGTCGGGCCGGATCGGCAGGCGCGGCAGATCGGTCTTCGGCAGGAGTGCCTGTCCCTCGCTCGATAGCACGTAAGATGCGAAGGCGCGCGCGCCCTCGACATTGCCGGCCTGTTTCAAAGAGCCGATGTAGCCTGCGTTGACGATGGCTCCGTGCGTTGGATAGACGCGCTCCATCGGCCGGCGGAAACGCTGCTCCGCGTTGGGAACCGTGTCGATGTGCAAGGCTACCGGCTGGCGTCCAGAGAGCACTTCGTCGCGCAGCCCATTCGGCATCAGCACGGCGTTGCCGGCGATGGCGGACAGCAAGGCCCAGCCCTTTTCCCATCCGAAGGACTGCGTCGCGACGCTTAACAATTGGCTGCCGAAACGCACGGTCCAAGGGTCGGACATGGCGACGCGCCCCGCATATTCGGGGCCCGCGAGAACCGGCCAATCCTGCGGCCAAGGCAGGTTCTGCGCCCGGATCGCCGCACTGTTGACGAAGAAGCTGAACGCCGTCAGCTGCGAGGCGCGATAAAAGTCGCCTTCCCCCTGCAGCGGCAAGACGCCGATCGCCGGGGGAAGTCCGTCCGTCGTGATCCCCAGCGGCTGCAGGAACCCTTCCTTCGCCATGTCGGCAAGGTGGTTGTGCGGAGCCGCCTGCCACCAGACATCGGGGCTCGGGTTGGTCGTGTCGCGCAGATATTTCATTGCGTCCGGCGGCATTAGCCAGACGAATTTCAGCCGATATTGCGGATAGGCTTTCTCGAAGCCTTTTTCGAAGAGCGAGAGCGTGTCGTCATTGTGATTGGTCAGCACCGTCACCGCTCGCTTTTCGGCGGCGGCGAAACCCGCGCGCGGCAGCGTCGACAGCGCCGCTCCAGCGACGCAGCCTTCGAGAAAACGACGGCGGGAGGCGTTGCGAGATAGCGGCATGATTCAAAGTCTCCGGTTGGAGGCCGACGCTGCGGCGACCTCTTTCTTCGTCAGACGCGCCAGGCTTCAATATTTCGCCAGGAGCGGCGCGCTGTCCCAGTTGAAGTGATAGTTGAGGCCGGCGCGCACCACATGCCCACTGAAGCGCGAGGAGCTCACGACGTTGTCGACGTAGAGAAGCGGGCGCGCGGCGACGGATTGATTGGTTCCGCCGAAAAGCCCGTATATGCCTTCGTTGCCGAGGTCGTAGCGGAGGTACTCGACCTTGGCGCTCCAGTTGGGGTTGATCATCCACTCGCCGCCGGCGCCGGCTGTCCAGCCGACGCGCAGGGAGTTGAGGTTTTCGCTGCCGCCATTGGGCGCGAAGGACGTCGAAGTGGAATACTGCCAGAGGGAGGCGCCGAGACGCGCTTCGCCATAGGCTAGGCCTCCGGTGATGTACGAGAGCAGGGTCGGCGTCACCAGATAGCCGAGGCGCCCGCGCGCCGTGCCAAGATAGGCGAGGCTTTTCGACGCCGTCGACGTCGTCGTGACGGTCGAACCCGTGACGGGCTCGCGGGCTGAGCCGAACGCCGAGCCGCTGGCGTGGCCCGTGGTTCCTTGCAAGTCGGCTTCGAGACCCGCGATGATATTTCGGCGGAACCTCCAATTATAACCGACCTGGCCGCCACCGAGGAATCCGCCGGAACTCAGCGGAATGACGCTCGCCGCGCTTGAAGCGCTGGCGCGGCCGAAGAAGGTCGCGGCGCGTCCACCCTTGACGCCGGGATCGTCGAAAGCGTCGGCGGGCGCATTGTTGAGCGCATAGCCGTCGCCGAAGTCGCCGCCGGCGTTGAGGCCGGCGTAGAATCCCGTCCAAGCGGAGGAGGACTCCGACGCGTCCGGCGGGCCCTTTTTCCAAGGAAGGTCGGCCGCGGGCGCCCGCGATCCCCAGGTGAGCTTCAGTTCCGATCCCCACACCGCGCCCCAGGCGGGATAGCCGAGGATCGTCTCATAGCGCTTGTTCGTGATATTGCGCCCATAGAAGGTGAGCCTCGCGTCCCAATCCATGAGCGGGAAGTTGTAGGCGAGATTCGCGTCGACCGTCGTGTAATTGCCGACCTGGTGATAGGCGCCGTCGGCGGGGTTGAAGTTCGACCAGAACATCGAGACGTAATTCACGGCGACCGTCGCCGAGAACTTGTTCCAGGCCTGGGTCAGCGAGAAATTGACCTGGGATCTCGGGAAGGTGAACCGATAGGGGTTCAGCCAATCGGGCGTGCTGGGCGAGCTGCTGTAGGCTTCGGTGAGCCGTGTGTAGCCGCCGCGATAGGTGGTCTTACCGAAAATCTCGTTTTGCAATACGCCGGTGGCGACCGCTTCGATCCCCTTTCTTGCCGTGTTGCCTTGGGTCCAGACGGCCGTGTTTTGGCCGTTGAGGATGATATAACGGGAAGGCGTCTTGTCGTTGGCGATTTCCGTGTCGAAATAGGTGACCTCCGGCGTGAACCAGGGGTGTATCGGCACGACGACCGCCGCCTCGTATTTGTCCTGCTGCTCCGGAAGCAAGGTCACGCCGTTGTCCGGGATGATGCCGGAGATGTCGCTTTGCTCCGTATGAGAGTAGCGACCGCTGAAGGCGATGTTCTTCAGGCCGTCGAGCGCGCCTAATTCGAAAGTCTTTAGCGGCCGAATCGTCGCGCCGCCCGCGTAACTCACAGCGAGCGGAAAGCCGCGGTTGTAGAAATATTTCGTCGTCGAGCCAGATGCCCCTTGATCAACGCCGACGAAGTCGTGGTGATCGTCAAGTCGGAAGCTGGCGTCCAGAACGAGCCGATCCGAGAATAGCTTCTGTTCGAAATTTCCATAGCCGCTCAGAGTGTCCTCCTTGCGCGCATAGCCCGCGTAGGAGGTCTGCCCGTTCGGGCTGGACCAGCTCACATATTGCAGGCCGAGCTGCGCAAGGGTTCCCTCCCAAGTGAAGCTGTGGCGCGCGTTGATCTGACCGGTGTAACCGGTCTCATTGTTGACCGTGACCGTCGGACTGTTGAAGGCGGCGAGGACATTGTTGTCTTCCGTCTTGGTGTAAGCCAGGGTGAGCAGGCTGACATTGTGCTCATCCCAGTGGAACGTGGAGTTCGACGCTAGAAACGTCGCCTCGATCGGCGAGTAGGACCATTTTTGCGAGATCAGGCTCGAGGCGTTTTGCCCAAATGTGGCCTGTTCGAAACCGTATCGTGTGCTCTCCTGGAACAAGGTCCAGTTGGTTTCGAGCACGCCGGCCGTGAAGCCGCCTTTGAGCAGACCGGCGACCGTGTCGTTCCAGGAATAGAAGTTGGCCGGTCCTTGAGCGCTGCTCTTTTGAATGAAGCCCGAGACAAAAGCCGGGATTTCGCCAGGCTCCTTCCCGAACACATAGCCGCCATAGACGCTGCCGAGGACCGAACCATAGCTTTCGACCGAACTTCTCAGTTCCGCCTCGGTCTTTTGCGGCGTATGCGTGCGGACGACGACGAAGCCGCTGTTGAGAGCGCCGGAGGCGGAGCCGAAGTCGACGAGAGGGCCGAGCGTCAGCGCGGAAGCGTCGCGAACGACGTCGACCTGATCGAGCGCGGAAAGCGGCAGCGTTTGCATCATCAGACCGGCGGTCTGCGCGCTCACATAGGCGCCGTCGACGACGAAGCCGAAGTTGGAATCTCCGCGAAACCGCAGATTGTTTGGGAACTTGCGGCCCTGATAGGTGACGAGGATGCTCGTCGCATTGCTGAGCAGGCCGAAGATGTCGCGCGAATTGAGTTCCTCTATGTCCTCGCGCGTGAAGGTCTCGGTGTGCGGACGGCTGCTTGGCGCGACACGCGCGACATTGGCGACATTGTCGGGCTGGAGGTCCGGTCGCGCCTGCTGCGGCGTGAGGGGAACGCCGGTTCCGGCGCCGGGGCCGACCGGCGCGCCTTCCGTCGAGCCTCCGACGTCGATCGCAGGCAGCGTCTCCTGCCCGCGGGCGTTCCCCTGAACGAAAAGAAGAACCATAATCGAGCACGCCGACAGGAGCTGGCGCTTTCGCGCCGCGTCGCCTTTACGCATGTCATCCCCCACCTAGCGCACAGCGCGCGACATATATTATTTGTTTACATAGCGCATGGCTGCTGCGGCTGAAAAGATGAAAACATCAGCATGTCTGTATATTTTCATTACCTAACGATGCCGTTTTAGGCGTTCGCGCTCGTGGGGACTTGCGGGAAGAGACATTTCTCGGGGCCGAGCTGCTCGCGGCGCGCGTCATCGATCGTTTCGGTGGTCACGATCTCGAGCGGAGGACCGTCGTCCGCGATCCGCCCGCGACTTTTTTGGGGTAGAGGCGCCGTCGAGCTTGGCGGTCGCCACGTCGTTGAAAGTCTTGCGTCCGCCTTCGTATAGGCCGATGGACGCTTTTTCATTGCGCTTCGCGCTATCGAGCGCTGGCCGGATATCCGCGGCGCGTCTGTCGAAACCGAATCCTCGGCCTTAGACGCCCTTCACCTCCTCCAGCGCCTGTAGCCCTGACTTGTCGTGGTCGGCCGCCGCTTCTTCGAGCCGGGCGCCGTCAGGACAGGCCAGACGCGCCCGCGCGAGCGCGGGGCGCAGCGTCCAGCCTCACCAATCCGGCGGCAGAAGCAGCGGCGTCGCGGCGGCCGGCGTTGGAAGCGGCAGTTCCGGCGGCGGCGGCGGAGGCGGCGCGGGCAACAGGCCGCCCCAATTGGTGCGGCGCGCCATCTCTGCCTGCAAGGCTTCGGAGACGATGGGCTTGCCCTTTCGAATCTCCCAGCCGCCGCCCAAAGCCTTATAGAGCGCGATCAGATTTGTGGCGATGTCCGAGCGCGTCTGCGCCAGCCGGTTCTTTTGCTGCAACAGCGCGCGCTCCGAATCGACGACGCGCTGGAAGTCCTCTGCGCCTTCGCGATAGCGGATGAACGACAGCCGCACAGCGTCCTCGGCGGCGGAAACCGATCTTCGATTGGCGACGGTCGCCTCTTGCGCCTTGAGGAAAGCGATCAGCGCGTCCTCGACCTCGCGCGCGGCCGTCAACACGGTGTTCTGGTAATTGACGATCGCCTGCTCTAGGCGCGCGTCCTGCGCCCGGACGTTGTTCGTGATCTGGCCGTAGTTGAGCAGGCTCCATTTAAAGCTGGGACCAGCGCTGAACGCGAGGCTGTGCGGCGCAAAGAGCGTGGCCGCGTTGCTGCTCTGCACGCTGATGTCGCCCAAGAGGATGAACCGCGGGTAGAGATCCGCTTCCGCGACGCCGACGCGCGCGCTCTCTGTCGCCGCCTTGAATTCCGCGGAACGAATGTCCGGCCGACGGCGCAAGAGCTCGGCCGGAATGCCGACCGCCACGCTGTTGGAGGCGACAGGTATTCGCTTCGGCCCTCCGAGCAGTTGATCGACGGCGCCGGGAGGGCGCCCGAGCAGCGTGCTCAGCGCGTTTTTCGCCTGTTGCAGGCTAGCCTGGAACTGCGGGATGTCGGCCAGCGTGCTTTCATAGATCGTCCGAGCTTGCGCCACGTCGAGCTCCGAGGTCGCGCCGTTGCGGAAACGCGATTGCGCGATCTCGAGACCCTCCTTCTGCACCTTCGCATTTTCGCGCGCGATCTGAATCAGCTCCTCGTACGTGCGCATCAAGGCGTAGGTGCGAGCCACTTCGCCGGTCAGCGAAACGAGCGCGGCGTCGTAGTCTGCGACGGTCGCGAGAAGGCTCCCTTCCGCGCTCTCCACATTGCGGCGGAGGCGGCCCCAGAAGTCGATTTCCCACGCCGCGTCGGCGCCGAGGGCGAAAGTCGGGAAGGCCTGACGAAGAGAAGCCTGGTTGGCGACTCGCGAGCTGAGGAGGTTTCGCTGCGCGGCGCCCGAGCCCTCCTGCGTTTGCGGAAAGAGCTCGCCGACCGCCACGCCGAGCTGCGCGCGCGCCTCGAGAATCCGCAAGCCCGCGACCTGCACCGACAGGCTCTGCTCCGCGGCGCACTCGATCAGGCGATCGAGCGTCGGATCGTTGAACGCGCGCCACCAGCGGGTCTTGACCTCGTTCTTGCTCGCGACGCGCTTGTCGCCGCTCTCGATCCATTTGTCCTGGACTTCGGCGCCGGGCGGGATGAAATCTGGTCCGACGGCGCATCCCCCCAGCGCCAGCGCCAACCAGAGGGCCGGGTTGCCAAGAAAGCTGGAAAGAACGCTCCGAAGCGGACCCATCGCACTTCGACTCTCGCGCATGACGCGCTCCGCTGCTTGATTGTGCGCGTCTGGAGGAAACGCCAACTCCTCCGACAAGACGAGCACGCGATAGCTCGCCGAATCAGCCAAGCTCGCGACCGCCTTGCTAGAGTTAATTTTTGGCGAACGCGAGGCCGGAGTCCAAGAACTCTGCAGGTCAGATGAGATTAGCATGCGTTGCGTATCTCCGTTGGCGGCCCCAGGGCGCCTATTTCGTCTCCGCGATCGACTTCCTGAACATCGACAGGCTGTAAGCGAAAAAGGCGAAGCCGATCGCAGCCACGATCGCAAATTGCTCCCAGACGGCGCTGAGACCGCCGCCGCGATAGATGATGATTTGCGAGAAGCTTACGAAATGGCGCGACGGCAGAAAGAAGGTCAAATATTGCAACCATTCCGGTTGGCTCTCGACCGGCGTGTTGCCGCCGGAGAGCAGCTGCAGCACGAGAATCACGATAATAATCAGCAAGGCGAATTGCGCCATGGAGCGAGAAATCGTCCCGAGGAACAGGCCGAGAGCCGTCGCGAAAAAGAGGTAAAGCAAAACGCCCGAGAACCATAGCGTGACCGAACCCGCGAATGGCGCCTCCAGCATCGCCATCACGACGATGCGCAGCGAAAGCGCCGTGCAGACGAGGATCACGAGGCTGTTCGCCCAAATCTTCGCCATGGCGATTTCGAAGGCGTTTAGCGGCATCACGAGCAGGTGCTCGAGCGTTCCATGCTCACGTTCGCGGATCACTGCGGCGCCCGTCAGAATGACGGTCAGGAGGGTCACTTGGTTGATGATGGCGACGATGCTCGTGAACCAAGAAGATTCGCCATTGGGATTGAATAAGCGACGAACGATCAGATTTACCGGCGGCTCGGCGGATCTGTCCGTGCGCCGGAAGAAGCTCGATATGCGGTCGCCGATGATATTCTTGATGTAGCCGCTGCCGATCGCCGCCTGCGTCATGGCGGTCGCGTCGATATTGAGCTGGACGTCGGGATGACGGCCCGCGCGCAGATCGAGTTCGAACCTCGGCGGGATCACCACGACGAACATGAACCTGCCCTGGTCCATTGCAATCTCGACCTCGGAAATAGGGATTGTTTCAGGCCTCTGGAAGCGCGGCGGATAGAAGGCGCTGATGAGTTCCTTGGCGAGGGGCGAACCGTCCTCGTCGACAAAAGCGATCGAGGCGTTATTGACTTCGCTCGACGTGCCGGTCGCCTGAGAATAGATTGCGCCGGAGAACGCGTAGACGACAAAAGCAACCATTACCAGATCGCTCGCGAGGCTGCGGAGCTCCTTCAATCCGAGCCAAAAAATGTTGAGGAGAGCGGTCACCGCTACTTCTCCTGCTTTCGGAGAGCGAGCGTGCTCACAATCCACAAAACGGGGATGCAGCAAGCGAGAAAGACAACGTCCTGCATGAGCAAATCGGCGCCGAGCCCTTTGGTGAAGACGCCCTTGCTCGCATGCATGTAATAGGATGTCGGCCAGATCACGCCCATCAGCTTCGCGCTCCCGGTGAGCGTCGAAACCGGCTGCAACAGACCGGAAAACTGGATGGTCGGCACAAGCGTGACAATCGCAGTGACGAACACGGCGGCGACCTGGCTGCTGGTGAATGTTGAAACCACCATGCCAATGCCGGTCGTCGTGGCGAGGTAAAGCAGCGTGCACAAGGTCAAGATCAGATAGCTGCCCTTGATGGGTACGCCGAACACGGTGATCGCCATCGCGGTCAAAATAAAATAGTTGATGAAGCCGATCACGATGTAGGGGAGCTGCTTGCCAAGAAGATATTCCAAACGGCTCGTTGGCGTGACGTAGAAATTGATGATCGAGCCGAGCTCCTTTTCGCGCACGACGCTGATCGCCATTAGAATTGCGGGAATGAAAATCAGCAACATGGGCGGGACGCTGGGGACCATCACGTAGACGCTTTCGAAGGTCGGGTTGTACATATAGCGATCTTGAAAAGCGGCGGTGTATTTCGGAGGCTCGGTAGGCAGTCCGTTCGCCGGATCCTGCATCATCGTCAACTGAACGTATTGAACATATTGCGAGACGGTTTCGCCGCGGTAGGTGTTGGCGCCGTCGACCTGCGCCAGCACCTCGGGTCTCAGGGCCTTGCGCAAATCCCGACCGAAATTGGGCGGCATCTCGATGACCAGTGAGATATCGTCCGCTTGCAGACGCTTCAAAGCGTCTTCCGCCGAGCGAACTGGCGCCGTCTGTGTGAAGTAACGTGGAGTCGCGGCGAATTGTTCAAGATAGGCGCGGCTCTCCGCGGTCTGGTCGAGATCGAAGGCGGCATAGCGGATGTGTTCGACGTCCGTTGTGATGCCGAACCCGAAGACGAGCATCAGAAGCGCCGACCCCATGAAGGCGAAGGCGAGGCGCACCGGGTCGCGCAGAATCTGCATGGTCTCATTGGCGCTGTAGGCGAGCAATCGGCCGAAGCGCAAAGAAAATTCGGATTGGGGCGCGTGCGTCGGCGCTGCCGTCGCGGCTGCGCCGGCCTGCTCTTGCGCTCCGGCCGCGCTCTCGCCGATCGCGTCCTCCATGTAGGCTATGAAGGCCTCCTCCAAATTGGCGGCGCCGCGCGCTTCGATGAGCTTCTGCGGCGTGTCGGCGGCGAGCACCTTCCCGGCGTTCATGAGCGAGATGCGGTCGCAGCGCATCCCCTCGTTCATGAAATGCGTCGTGACGAAAATCGTCACGCCTTGATTACGCGAGAGATCGATCAGCAATTCCCAGAAACCGTCGCGGGCGACGGGATCGACTCCCGACGTCGGCTCATCGAGAATGAGCATTTGAGGCTCGTGCAGCACGGCGACGGCGAGCGAAAGCCGCTGGCGCAAGCCCAGGGGCAAAGCGCCGGCAAGAGCGTCGAGATAAGGACCAAGGCCGAACTTCTCGACGAGTTCGTCGATGCGCGCTTTCGCCTTGTCGGGCGGAATGTGATAGAGCCGAGCGTCGAGAACGAGGTTTTGCCTGACCGTCAGCTCCTCATAGAGCGAGAAGGCCTGCGTCATATAGCCGAGGCTCCTGCGCACCTCGATGCTGCCCGCTTCGACGGACTGGCCGAAAAGCGTGGCGCTTCCTTCAGTCGGCGGCAGCAGTCCGGTGAGCATCTTCATCGTCGTCGACTTGCCGCAGCCGTTGGAGCCGAGAAAGCCGAAGATCTCCCCGCGCTCGATCATCAATGAGACATGGTCGACGGCGACGAAATCGCCGAAGCGGCGCGTCAAGCCCTTGGCGTCGATCACGATCTCGGCCTTGCCCTCGGGCCTTGGGGGAATCGTCAGCTCGACGTGGCCGCTGCGCTTTTCTTCCGGCAGCAGCTGAACAAAGCACCTCTCGAGGTCCTTCGTTCCCGTCCGCTCCATCAGCTCCGTCGGCGTTCCCGTTGCGAGCACGCTGCCCGCGTCCATGGCGACGATCCAATCCCAACGCTCGGCTTCGTCCATATAGGCCGTGGAGATAAGGACGCTCATACCCGGGCGGTCCTTGCGTATGTCGTCGATGAGCGACCAGAACTGGCGTCGCGAGAGCGGATCGACTCCCGTCGTCGGCTCGTCGAGGATCAAGAGGTCCGGCTCGTGGACAAGCGCGCCGCAGAGCCCGACCTTCTGTTTCATTCCGCCGGAAAGCTTGCCCGCGGGGCGGTCCGGAAAGGGCGCTAGTCCCGTGGCCCCGAGCAACTGCTTGATGCGAGCCGGGCGCTCCGCGGCGGAGAGGCCAAAGAGCCGCGCCATGAAGTCGACATTCTCCCGGACGCTGAGCTCCAGATAGAGATTCTTGCCGAGACCCTGCGGCATGTAAGCGATGCGGGGGCAGGCGTCGCGCCGATGGCGCGCGTCGGCGATGTCGCCGCCTAGGACGACGACCTTGCCCTGCTGCATCTTCTTGGAGCCGGCGATGAGTGCGAGCAGCGTCGATTTGCCCACGCCGTCCGGGCCGATGACGCCGACCATGCGACCGCTGGGGATGTTGAGCGAGAGAGCGTCGAGCGCTAAAGTCTTTCCGTAGCGATGAGTGACGTTCATGACCGACACGACGGGCAGTTCGGCGCCTGCGGCCTTGATCACATCGGGCGCTGTCTCGATCATGAACCGACTCTCCGGCGCGTTGGAGCCCATGGGGGGGCGGCTCGCGCTTCGAGCGCGCTGGCCGCGTTCCTTGTTCGGGGCTGCGGCTCAGTCCCCCTTCGGCTCCACGACTTTCTTGAGGAAATCCGGCCACTCGACAGAGTCGTCGAGCTTCACGTAGCCGACGCCGCGCACGCCGGTCTTGACCCGGTCGATGGCGGCCTCGACCGTCTTCTCGGGCACGCGAATCTTGACGCGGAACATCAATTTTTCGCGCTCGCTCTTCGTTTCGACCTGTTTCGGCGTGAATTGGGCTTCCGGCGAGACGAAGCTGACATAGCCGGCGACCGCGACGCCGGGCAACGCGTCGAAGGTCAATCTGGCCTCCGCGCCATCCTTAATTTTCGCGGCCTGCTCGGAGGGCAGGAATATTTCCATATAGACGTCGTTGAGATTGGTGAGCGTCAGCGCTTTGCCTCCCGCCGATAGGACCTCGCCGACTTCGGCCAGACGGTAAAGCACCCGCCCCGTTACGGGGGATTTTAATGTCGCGTCGTCGATGCGGGTCTGAATTATTGCGCCGTTGGCCTCGGCGACCTTGACCTCCTGCTCGGTCGTGCGGAGCTTCGCCTGCTCCTCCTCAAGCCCCGCCGCCGTTGACTGGAGGGCCGTGCGGCGGACGTCGAGCTCGCGTTGCGAGCCGGCGCGCTCGGCGACGAGCGCCGTGCTGCGCTTGACCTCGACTTTGGCGAGCGCGATTTCGGCCTGTCTCTTAATGATCGTGGCCTGAGTGACCGTCGCCTGCTCTTTCCTCGCCAAGACGTTGAGCTTCGCTTCGGCGAGCTGCGCGTCGAGCGTCGCAGTGTCCATTCGCACGAGCACCTGGCCGGGTCTCACGAGATCGCCTTCGTCGACGAGGATCTCCTTGATCCGCAGCGCCTCTTTGGCGGCGATGTCGACGAGCTTGGCCTCAATGCGGCCGTTGCCGGAGGCGACGCCCTTCGGCAGCGCGGACTGCATCTCGCGCCAATGCTGGTAGCCGAAGTAGCCGCCGACGGCGACCGCGGCGACGACGATCCACAGGAGGTATTTCTTTGGCATCGGACCCCCGCCCAGGGGAGCGGCGACGGCTGGCCGCCCTGGCGCGTAACCTTAACCGGGATTCGCCGGATGGGTCCACTTCGGATGCAAGAATCCTCGTATTTTCCGTCTTCGACCAGGCCGCGCGGTCGGAGAGCGCGCTGTTGCGTTGCGCTTGAAGGCAAGAATGCGACAGTGCGCTCGATTTAAGTCATTTAAGTTTGAGAACCATGCTGGCTCAATTCTCGAATTTCGCGCGACATGCCGGTTGTCGCCATGGCGGAATGCCGGCGCCACGATCGAGCCAGGCTCGGGCTTCCTGACCGATCTCCTTCGGCCGTTCTGCAAGCTCGGTCGCCGCGCGCTTGGCCTCTTCCAGCAGGACCCGTCGCTGGGCGCAACGCCATGCGGCCGCCATGCGCACCGAGGGCTGCGGCTGTTCCAACAAGGCTCGCAGGAGAGCGAGACGTTCGGGATGGGCGTCTATTGCGTCAAACAGGCGGTCCCGCTGTTTGAACAGGCGGTTGCGCCGGCCGACATGATCCGTGGCCGCGATCTGAGCGTTTAGCGATGCGATCTCGGCGATTACCATTAACGAAATTCTCGACCTGAAGCCCGGCGCGCCCGCCGATGAGGAAAGGGGCGGACCTCCTATAATTAGCGGCCGATTACGCGAAACGGATTAACGATCCGCAGTCCCTCGCCCAACGCCATCCCATCTTGCATGTCCTCCGACCACAGCGTGTCGCAACCGGCGTGAAGCGCCGCGGCGGCGATCGTGGCGTCGTAGATCGAGAGATTGTAGCGCTCGGCCAGCGCCAGTCCCGTCTCGTGCGTTTCGATTCCGAGGGAATGGACGGTCAACAAACCGCGCAACGAAGACAGAAACGTGTGGGTCTCCCGCCATGACATCCGCATCTTGCGGCGAGCGACATCGGCCAGCTCGTTGAGGACCTGCACGCTGATAGCGCCGCCCCTTTCTAAAATCGCCTCCGCGCTGTCGGCCTTCGCCGGGTCGCCGGAAGCGATATAGATGAGAACATTGGTGTCGAAGAAACTACCGGGCATTCGCCTCCTCCCGGTCGAACTTGAAGTCGGGAGGAAGACGCCCTCGGAAAGCTCGAAGCCTATTCAACAATTCTGCGCGGCCGGGCTTGCGCGAGACCACGAATTCCCGGGCGTCGGCGACATGGATCTCGATCTCATCGCCCTCCTTGAGCTCCAGCGCCTCGACCACGGCGGCGGGAAGGCGGACGGCGAGGCTGTTGCCCCATTTGGCGACCTGCATTCTCTTCTCCGGTAGATATACGTTAATCAATATGTATATCTATGATGGTTGGAATTATGCGTCAAGCCGATGTCGACGCCGCTCTTGCCCCGCGCCGCGGCTTGGCATATACAGCCCCCATCCCACAGGCGAAAGTCTCTGCGGCGTCTGCTTCAAGATGTCGTTCCGGTGGCCGATTCCTCGGCCTTCCAAGCGCTTTCGCCGAGGTCTAACCGGAGAAAAGACAAGATGGCGGTTCCTGAATTCACCATGCGTGGCCTCCTCGAGGCCGGCGCTCATTTCGGCCACCAGTCGCATCGCTGGAACCCCAAGATGGCGCCCTTTATTTTCGGCGTCCGCAACAATATCCATATCATCGACCTCGCCCAGACCGTGCCGCTGCTGCACACGGCGCTCAAGACCGTGTCCGACACTGTGGCCAAGGGCGGACGCGTGCTGTTCGTCGGCACCAAGCGCCAGGCGCAGGACCAGATCGCCGACTCCGCCAAGCGTAGCGCGCAATATTTCATCAACTCACGCTGGCTCGGCGGCACGCTGACCAATTGGAAGACCATTTCCGGCTCGATCAGCCGGCTGCGCAAGCTCGACGAAATGCTGAGCGCGGGCGCCTCGGGCATCACCAAGAAAGAGCGTCTGCTGCTCACGAGAGAGCGCGATAAGCTTGAGAAGGCGCTCGGCGGCATCAAGGACATGGGCGGCACGCCCGACCTGATCTTCGTCATCGACACCAATAAGGAAGCGCTGGCGATCAAGGAGGCCAATCGCCTCAAGATTCCCGTCGTCGCGATCCTTGATACGAACTGCGACCCGGACGGCATAACGCATCCCATTCCGGCCAACGACGACGCGGGCCGCGCCATCGCGTTTTATTGCGATCTGATCGCCCGGGCGGCGATCGACGGCATTTCGCGCAGCCAGGGCGCCGCGGGCGTCGATTTCGGCGAGGCGGAAGCCCCGCCCGTCGAGCCGGCGCTGGAAGCCGCCGAGCCCGCAGGCGCCGGCGAGGCGCCGGTCGAGGCCTTCGAGCTTTTGTCGGCCCCGCGCGGCGCGCCGGACGATCTCGCCAAGCTTCCGGGCGTCGGCCCGCAGATCGTGAAGAAGCTCAACGACGGCGGAGTCTTCCATTACTGGCAGCTCGCCGCGCTGACTCCGGCGGAGTCCGAAAAGCTCGACGCCGACCTGAAGCTCGGCGGTCGCATCGCACGCGACAACTGGATCGAACAGGCGCGCGCGCTCGCTTCCGTCTGAGCGCCCGGCCAGCGCCTCGGCGCCCAAGAAAAAATGGAGCGCCGGTCCAATTTGGGCCGGCGTTCTTTTCAAGAATGCTTCCGCCGGGGCGCGCCGACGCCCCTTTAAAATAGGCGCCGCGACTAAGGGGAAGCGTCCTTAGGGCCGGCGTCCGCTAACTCATAAGGATTTTACCCATGGCCACAATTACCGCCGCTTTGGTGAAGGAACTGCGCGAGAGCACTGGCGCCGGCATGATGGACTGCAAAGCGGCGCTGACCGAAAACAATGGCGAGATGGAAGCGGCGGTCGACTGGCTCCGCAAGAAAGGCCTTTCCAAAGCCGCCAAAAAAGCCGGGCGCGTCGCCGCCGAGGGTCTGGTCGCGGCCTTGACGGGCGAACGCGCCGGAGTTGTCGTCGAAGTCAATTCCGAGACGGATTTCGTCGCCCGCAACGAAGACTTTCAGACCTTGGCGCGCAATATCGCCGGCGTCGCGCTGACGAGCGGCAAGAGCGAGGTGGAGGAACTGGGCAAGCAGGCTTATCCTGCCGGCGGCACTGTGGCCGAGGCGGTGACCACCGCCATCGCCAATATCGGCGAGAACCTCACGCTGCGTCGCGCCGCCGGTTTAACGGTCGAACATGGCGTCGTCGGCCGCTACGTGCACACCCAGATTTCCGACGGTCTCGGCAAGATCGCCGTTATCGTCGCGCTGGAATCCAAGGGCGAAAAGGAAGTTCTTGCGACGCTGGCGCGCCAGCTCGCCATGCACGTGGCCTCGGCCAATCCGCTCGCGATGACCGCCGCCGAGCTTGATGCGGCGACGGTCGAGCGCGAGAAGAACCTTTTGGCCGAGAAAAACGCCGGCAAGCCCGCGCATGTGCTGGAGAAGATCATCGAATCTGGCCTCAAGACTTATTACAAGGAAGTGCTGTTGCCCGAGCAGGTCTCCAATCACCCCGATCACGCCGGCAAGACCGTCGCGCAGGCGGTGAAGGAAACCGAGGGCAAGGCCGGCGCGCCGATCGCCATCAAGGGCTTCGTCCGGTACGCGTTGGGCGAGGGCATAGAGAAGACGACCGGCGATTTCGCCGCCGAAGTCGCCGCCGCCGCAAAGGGCTGAGGCCTGGCGGCCAAGATCGTCTCAGTTAGCAGTTGATATGACATTGGACGCGCCCGCGCGCGCTTGCGGCGCAGGCGCGTCCTTTTGTATTACGGAAGGGCATAGGCGCCGAATCGCTCTGCAACGAGAGAAGGACAGGATGACGAGCCCCTCCCCGGCGAACAGTTGGAAGCGCGTGGTCGTTAAACTGTCGGGCGAGGCGCTGATGGGCGATGGCCAACATGGCCTCGACGCGCCGACGCTGGCGCGCATCGCCCGCGATCTCGCGTCGGCCGCCGACACAGGCGTTGAAATAGCAGTCGTCGTTGGCGGCGGTAATTTTTTTCGCGGCATCCAGGGCGCCGACAAGGGCATCGAGCGCGCGCGCGCCGACTCGATCGGCATGCTGGCCACCGTGATGAACGGCCTTGCGTTGGAGCAGGCCATCGAGGCCCAGGGCCGACAGGCGCGCGCTTTGTCGGCGGTCCCCATGCCGTCGGTTTGCGAGTCCTACTCGCGCCGCGCGGCGTTGCACCATCTTGCGAAGGGGAGGGTGGTGATCGCGGCGGGCGGCACCGGCAATCCGTTTTTCACCACCGACACTGGCGCGGCGCTGCGCGCCGCCGAACTTTCCGCCGACGCCGTGCTCAAGGCGACGCAAGTCGACGGAGTCTACACGGCCGATCCGAAGCACGATCCGGCGGCGCGGCGTTACGAGGTCTTGACCCACGACCAGGCCATCGCGCAAAATCTGGCGATCATGGACACGGCGGCCTTCGCGCTCGCGCGCGAGAACAAAATTCCGATTGTCGTCTTTTCGATTCGCGAGGAGGGGGCGATCACCGCGACGCTGGCCGGCGCCGGACGGGCGACTCATATCGTTCCGTGAAAGTCCGCGTTGTCCTGTCGAAGGGCGGGGCTTTCGGTTGTATTGAATAGTAAGGGTTTTCTTCTCGCGCCGCCGAGTTTCGCTCCTGTCAGACAGCGCTGTGGAGACAGACTCTCACGAAGCTCCGGCTTCGGGAAAAATATGAGCAACGGCAAGCGAAGCTGTTATTATCCGCCCACGAACCGAAACCCGACGCGAGACAGGTTACGACCATCATGAGTCAGACGTTTGACATCGCCGATTTGAAGCGCCGGATGCAGGGCGCTCTCGCCACGCTGAAACATGAGTTTGGCGGCCTGCGTACGGGCCGGGCTTCGGCCTCGCTGGTCGAGCCCATCCACGTCGACGCCTACGGTCAATCCACGCCGCTCAATCAAGTCTCCACCATCAGCGTCCCTGAGGCTCGCCTTATTTCCGTACAGGTGTGGGACAAAGCTCTGGTAGGAGCTGTGGAGCGGGCGATTCGCGACGCCAATTTGGGGCTGAGCCCCAATGTCGAGGGGCAGACGCTCCGAATACGCACGCCGGAGCTCAACGAGCAGCGGCGCAAGGAGTTGGTTAAAGTCGCTCACAAATATGCCGAGGAGGCGCGCGTCTCGGTTCGCCACGTTCGTCGCGACGGTCTCGATATTTTGAAAAAACTATTGAAAGATCATGCTATTCCTGAGGATGACGAAAAGCGTCACGAGGCCGAGGTGCAGAAAGCCACCGACGAGGCGGTTCGCGAGATCGACAACTCGCTTGCGGCCAAGGAAAAGGAAATTATGCAAGTATAGCTTGCGCGTTATGTGCTGTGACTGACGCCTATTGCGAAATGCGCCTTGTTCGGGGAGCGGATCGGCGGAGGGCGTCATGGGTCACGATTTGGAATGCTGAAATGGCGGAGGGCGACGTTTTGGATCTTAAGGGCGCCGCAAAGGACGGGGGAGTCGTTTTGCGCCGTGTCCCGCGCCATGTCGCGTTGATTATGGACGGCAATGGCCGCTGGGCGGCCCAGCGTGGCTTGCCGCGATTCGAAGGTCATCGGCGCGGCGTTGAGGCTCTTCGGCGCGCCGTGCGCGCGGCGATCGAACTACGCATAGAATATTTGACGGTTTATTCCTTTTCGGTCGAGAATTGGTCGCGTCCCCGCGAGGAAGTGCAGGGTCTGCTTGGCCTGCTGCATCGTTTTATCCGTAACGATCTGGCCGAGCTCGACGCCAATAATGTGCGGGTGCGGGTGATCGGCGCGCGCGCCGATCTTCCGCCGGACGTCGCCGAGCTGTTGTTGGAGGCCGAGCGCGAGACCAAGGAAAACACCGGGCTGACGCTGGTGGTCGCCTTTAATTACGGCGCGCGGCAGGAGATCGCCGCCGCCGCCCGCGCGCTAGCGGAGGCGGTCGTCGCTGGACGGCTCTCGCTGGGCGACATAGACGCCGACGCGATCGCCGCGCGTCTTCACACGGCCGACATTCCAGATCCCGACCTCATTATCCGGACGTCCGGCGAGCAAAGATTGTCGAATTTCCTGCTCTGGCAGGCGGCATACGCAGAATTCGTGTTTTTGCCGATCAACTGGCCGGATTTCGACAAAGCCGCTTTCGAGGCGGCGGTCGATGATTATGCGCATCGAGATCGGCGCTTTGGGCGGCTCGGCGCAGTCCCATGCAGCGCGAAGACCGCTTCATGAATGAAGCCGACCGCGACGAACGAGACGCCCCGACGCGGGCGGCCGGAGCAGAGAGCGCTTCGGCGCCTCCCAAAAGCAAATCCAGCGGTTTTGGCGACCTCGGCCCGCGCGTGATCTCCGCGCTCATACTCGTTGCGCTCGCGGCGGCGACGGCGGCGACCGGCGGCCATGTGTTTGTCCTGTTCTGGCTGGTCGCAGCCTTCGCCGTCAATTGGGAATGGCAGGGCCTTATCGGCGGCGAGCGGCGGCTCGCCCGAGTGGTGATCGGCGCCGTCGCCTTATCCGCCGCGGCGGGTCTGACGCATGGCGGCGAGGCCCCCAAGGGGGTGCTTGTTCTCGCTGCGCTCGGAGGCGCCGCGGCGATTCTTGCCGGCCCCTCGCGTCGGCTGTGGGCTTTCGTTGGTCTGATTTATGCGGGCGCGCTGGTTGTCTCGGTGTGCGCGTTGCGGGATTCGCCCGACGTCGGTTTGCTGGCCATAGCCTGGCTGTTCGCGCTGGTTTGGGGCACCGATGTTTTTGCTTATTTTGGCGGCCGCATAATCGGCGGGCCAAAGCTTTGGACGCGCGTTTCCGCCGGCAAAACCTGGTCGGGCACCATCACCGGCGTGTTCAGCGGCGCGTTGCTGGGGCTGGCCGTCGCTCAGTTCGGCGGGGCCGGCGCGATCAAGAGCCTGCCAATCTTTCTCGCGAGCTTTGTCGCAGCCGCGCTGGCGCAGGTCGGCGATCTGGCGGAATCCTCGGTCAAGCGGCGTTTCGGCGTCAAGGATTCGAGTCAACTAATTCCCGGACACGGCGGCGTCATGGATCGACTCGACGGCTTCATCTTTGCGAGCCTCTTTGCGGCCCTGCTCGGGGCCTTTCGCGGTTTGTCCTCGACAGCCGCCGGCGTCTTTTTTTGGTAGGCGGAATATCATGGGTTTGAACGAGAAACTGGCCGGCGCGACGACTTCGACCGGCAGAGCGCCGCGCCGGATCGTGCTGCTTGGAGCCACGGGATCCATCGGCGCTTCGACGCTCGATCTGATCGAGCGCAATCCGCAGAGCTTCGTGGTTGTCGCGCTCGCGGGCGGGCGCGACGCGGCGGCCCTGGCCAGGGTCGCCCTCGCGGTCAGGCCCGAGTTCGTGGCGATCAGGGACGAGAGCGCCTATGCGGCGCTGAAGGAAGCCCTGGCTGGAACCAATATTCAGGTCGCCGCCGGGCGCGAAGCGGTCATTGAGGCGGCCTCGCGCGCGGCCGATCTCGTCGTGAGCGCCATCGTCGGCGCGGCGGGCGTCGAGCCGACCCACGCCGCGATCGCCGCGGGCCGCGACGTCGCCCTCGCCAATAAGGAATGTCTGGTCTGCGCCGGTGTGCCCTTTATGCGCGCGGCGCGCGAGGCCGGGGCGAGACTCCTGCCGATGGACAGCGAGCACAATGCGATTTTCCAGGCGCTGGGCGGGGCGGATCCGGCGACGATCGAACGCATGATCATCACCGCCTCCGGCGGGCCGTTTCGCACCTGGGCCAAGGAGGCCATCGAGACCGCTACGGTCGCCGAGGCGCTCAACCACCCCAATTGGTCGATGGGGCCGAAAATCACCGTGGATTCGGCGACAATGATGAACAAGGGCCTCGAGTTGATCGAGGCGCACCATCTCTTCGGCGTGCCCGCGGAAAAGCTCGACGTGGTGGTTCATCCCCAGTCGATCGTCCACGGTCTCGTGTCCTTCGCCGACGGCGCCGTGACTGCGGGAATGGGCGCTCCCGATATGCGCGTGCCGATCGCCCATTGTCTCGGCTTTCCTGACCGCTTGGCGGCGCCGACCCCTCGGCTCGATCTGGCGGCGATCGGCTCCCTGACCTTCGAGCGCCCCGATTACGATCGCTTTCCGTCTCTTAGACTGGCGCTCGACGCGCTGGCGGCGGGCGGCGGAATGCCGACCGTGCTCAACGCCGCCAATGAGATCGCCGTCGAGGCGTTCCTGGCCGGCCGCATCGCTTTTGGCGGAATCGCCCGGCATGTGGCGGAGGCCATCGACGCGGCGCTCAAAAACGGCTCTTCGAAAGAACCCGCCACAGTGGCCGAAGCCCTCGGCGTTGACCATATTGTCAGAGAAAGGTCGCGGGCCATCTTGGCGGGGCGGTAGCGTTCGGGCATGTTAACGCTTCAGTAACCAAGACGGGCCGCCGGCGGGCGGCCGGGCTGTTCAGCGTGGCGTGCAAGGAGCTCGAATCACATGGATTTCCTCATGACTACCGTGAGCTACATCTTACCTTTCCTGATCGTTCTGAGCATCGTCGTGTTCGTTCATGAATATGGTCATTTCATTGTCGGACGCTGGTGCGGCATCCAGGTGGACGCCTTTTCGCTCGGTTTTGGACCGGAGCTTTGCGCCTTCGACGACAAAAAGGGGACGCGCTGGCGAATCGCGGCGATCCCGCTCGGCGGCTATGTTAAATTCCATGGCGACACTGGCGCGGCCAGCGTCGCCGACCCGGAGATGGTCACAGGAATGTCCGAAGCCGAACGCTCCGTGACGTTTTTTGGGGCGCCGGTCTGGAAACGCGCCGCAGTTGTTTTCGCGGGGCCTTTGTTCAACTTTCTTCTCACCATCGGGATTTTCGTCGGGATATTCGCCTATTTTGGCCAGCCGGTGATGATCGACGGGCAGGCGGTCGTGACGCCTCGAATTTCGACGGTTCAGGAGGGCGGGGCGGGCGCGGCTGCGGGCTTTCGCGCGGGCGACGTCGTGAAGTCGGTTGACGGCGACCCGATCGAGAGCTTCGCAAAATTCCAGCGCATCATCGCGGCTTCGGCGGGCAAACAGCTGCATATCGTCGTTTTGCGCGACAAGCTGGAAACAGCCCTCATCGCGACGCCGATCCTGACCGAGGTCGAGGATGCGAAGGGGAAGGTGGAGATCGGGCGGTTGGGTTTAAATTCCAGCGCGGATTTTCGCGATATGCTCATGACGCCGTGCAGTCTCATCGAAGCGGTCGGCCTGGGGCTGCATGAGACCTGGAACATCGTCGTGCAAACCGGACATTTCGTCGCGGGTCTGCTCAGCGGACGCGAGAACGCCAACCAGCTCTCGGGCCCTATCGGCATCGCGGAGGCGTCTGGCCATATGGCGCAACAGATCCCGACGCTTGGCGTCTGGCCGCTGGTCAACCTCGTCGCGCTGCTCTCGGTGTCGATCGGATTGTTAAATCTGATGCCCGTGCCGCTTCTGGACGGCGGCCACCTTCTGTTCTTCGCCATCGAAGCGCTGCGCGGCCGCGCATTGAACGAGCGGATTCAGGAATACGCCTTCCGAATCGGGCTGGCGATGGTCTGCTCGCTCATGCTCTTCGCCACCTACAACGATCTGGCCCGGCATCTGCGTCTGTGACGATATTGGGCCCGCGTTGGTCAAACGGCGCCGACTTTATGCCGTAACACGCTGATAGAGACGTTGATTGCCCGTTTGGCCTCGCCGGCTGAACGGGCAAAGGCGAATAGGGCTCTCAGCATAGGAGACGGCCCGTCAATCCTTCCAGCGCGCGGGCATGCTTAAGAGAAGCTACGACCGCGTCGCCCGCGTTAACCGCGCATTGGCCACGATGTGTGGCTTTATGGCCACGGCTTCGACAAATTGCTGTTCCATTACTCCTTCAGCATTTGCAGCATTCGTTAAACCTTGTAGAAGGGATATACGGATCAGACGAAGGGCGCGTGTGCGACGCGCCATGTGCGAGAGGCCCGCGCCGCGCCCAGGGGCGGCGGAAGTTGCGACGAGGACCAGGATTACATGCTGTCGACCAGAGCTATTTTGAAGCGTCCCACTTTCGTAATGATAATCCTGGCCGCCCTCGTCGGATTCGCCGCGCCGGCAGCCGCGGACATTGAGGTTGTGGGGAATACGCACGGCGACTCCGACATGATTCGCTCCTACTTCGCCGGCACGAGCGAGGCGGAAGTGCAGGCGGGACTGGAAGCCCTAAAGTCCAGCGGGCGGTTCTCCAGCGTTTCCGCCACTCGTAGCGGCGACCACGTCGTCATTCACGTTTCGGAAGGCAACCTGATCAATCGCGTCGCCTTCGAGGGCAACAGCAAGGTTAAAACCGAGACGTTGCAGACCGAAATGCGCACCAAGGCGCATGGTTCGTTCAACCCGCAGATCACCGAACAGGACGTGGCGCGCTTGGCCGAAATTTACAGGCGCTCGGGACGCGCCGCGGCGAAGATCACCTATCGGACGGTCGCTCTTCCCAACGGTCAGATGGACGTGGTCTTCACGATCGATGAAGGCGACAAAACTGGCGTCAAGGAAATCAGATTCATCGGCAACGAGGTCTACTCCACCAGCCGGCTCGTCGGGCTGATGGAGACGACCGAGATGAATTTTCTGTCGTTTCTCAAGACCAGCGACGTTTACGACCCGGACCGCGTCGCGGCGGATCTCGAACTCGTCCGCCGCTTTTATCTGAAAAACGGTTACGCGGATTTTCACGTCGTCAGCTCCGATGCGAGATTCGATCCCGCTTTGGTCGGCTATATTCTCGAGATCAGGGTCGAAGAGGGGCCGCAATATCGCATTTCCACGGTCGACGTGGAGTCGCATTTGCCCGACGTCGACCCCGCGGCGTTGCGCCCGCTGGTGCGTCTGTCGCCGGGCGACGTCTATAACGGCGACGCCGTGGAGAAGACGGTCGACGCGCTGACGCGCGAAATCGCGCGCAAGGGCTATGCGTTCACGCAAGCGCGCCCGCGCGGCCAGCGCAATCCCGCCGATCGCACTGTCGCGATCAATTTCGTCGTCGACGAAGGCCCGCGCGTTTATGTCGAGAGGATCAACATTCGCGGCAATAGCAAGACGCGCGACTACGTGATTCGACGAGAATTCGAAATCGGCGAAGGCGACGCTTATAATCGCGTGCTCATCGACCGGGCCGAGCGCCATCTCAATGGTCTCGGCTACTTCAAGAAGGTCAAGATCAGCAATGAGCCGGGCTCCGCGTCGGATCGCGTCGTGGTCAACGTCGAAGTCGAGGAGCAGCCGACCGGAAGCTTTAACGTTTCGGGCGGCTATTCGACAACGGAAGGTTTCATCGGCGAGGTCTCGGTTTCCGAAAGCAACTTCATGGGCCGAGGCGAGGCCGTTCGGCTTTCGGTCAACGAAGGGCAGCGTTCGCGCGGCGTGAATTTCAGCTTCACGGAGCCCTATTTCCTCGATCAGCGCATGTCCGGCGGGTTCGACATCTTCGCCAAGAAGAGCGACGCCTGGAATTATTCCTACTACAGCACGACATCCTACGGCACCACGCTGCGTCTGGGCGTTCCGATCACCGAAGAAATCAGCCTGCAGCCGCGCTACTCGGTCTATGACACGACGATCTCGATCCCGAACAACACAAATACGCCTTACAATGACTGCCAAAATCCTATCCCGTTTTACACACCGGGCTATGGCTATTGGCTCGCGCCGACGCCGAGCAGCTTGAATGTTGTCTATAACTGTATGAGCAATGGCGAAGCCTCGCTGGCGATCAAGGATTCGCAAGGGGCGCGCTTGACCTCGCTGGTGGGCTATACGCTGTCGTTCAACAATCTCGACAACTTCAAGAACCCCAGGAATGGCGTGTCCGCGTCGTTCTCGCAGGACGTGGCGGGGCTGGGCGGAGATACGCGTTACGTCCGCAGCAGCGGCGACGTTCGCTATTTCCACGAAATGCCCTACTTCAACGACATTGTGGGCATTGCGCGCCTACAGGGCGGCGATCTGACGGGAATCGCGGGTTATCAACCGCGCGTGTTCGACAACTTCAACCTTGGCCCCAGCCTCGTGCGCGGCTTCGCGCCAGGCGGCGTCGGGCCGCGCGATATTTCCAACTGGACCAGCACGAAGGGCAACTCGCTCGGCGGCACCGACTATGTCGGCGGCACGCTCGAAGTTCAGTTTCCGATTTGGGGACTGCCAAAGGACATTGGTCTGCGCGGCGCGCTGTTCACCGACGCCGGTTCGCTTTGGAACTACCGTGGGACGACCAATTTCAGCAAGTCGCTCTATGGCATTCCAAATCTGCCCTGCACCTATCCTTATGCGCCGCCGAACTATGGCCAGGGCAGCTGTCTGATCACTTCGGGGAGCTCGTTCATGTTGCGGTCGTCGGTCGGCGCGTCGATTTTGTGGCAATCGCCGCTTGGTCCGATCCGCTTCGATTACGCGGTCGCGACGACGAAGGGCCCCTACGACGTGACGCAGCGTTTCCGGTTCTCTGGCGGCACGAGCTTCTGAGCGAAATTGCGTCGGGATAGTTGATCCTATCCCGACGCGCTATTTCCGGCTTTGAGCATTATCCCTTTGGGAAAATCGGTTTCCGCTTCATTCCATAAGAATTTCGGTTTCGCTGTCTTTTTCCCGGCGGTCCCGTAATACTTGGAGACCCCGGTCGGCTGTCCGACGATCTTCCATGAGGCGTAGGCTGTGACCGCCATCGGCTTTTTCCAGTCCCCTCGCGCGCTCTCGCTTGCGGAAATAGCGGCCGCGACAGACGCCCGTTACTTTAACGAGGCGCCCGGCGCCGGCGCTCTCGCTTCAATCGTTACGGGCGGGGCTTCGCTGGACGAAGCTCGACCTGGCGATCTGACATTTTACGACAACGCGCGATACGCGCCGTCCCTGGCGCTTTGCCGAGCTGCGGCCTGCTTTATCAAGGAGGCGGATGCAGCGCTCCTGCCGCTCGCGACGGTCGGCCTCGTTGTCGCGGAGCCTCATCGCGCGATGACGCTTGCGATGAGGCTGCTTTTTCCCGACGCTTTGGCGCCCGACTCGCTGTTCGGCGCTTCCGGCGTTTCTCCCGGCGCGTTTGTGCATCCGCGCGCCCGATTGGAGGCGGATGTCGTCGTCGATCCCGGCGCGTTGATAGGGCCATTGGCCGAAATAGGATCTGGCACGATCATCGGCCCGCATGCGGTGATTGGGCCGCAAGTCAGAATTGGGCGCGGCTGCCGGATTGGCGCGCAGGTCAGCATCACCCACGCATTAATCGGCGATCGAGTGATCGTTCATCCTGGCGCGCGGCTGGGGCAGGACGGCTTCGGATTCGCGCTCGGCGCAGGAGGCAATCTGAAAACGCCGCAAATGGGGCGGGTCATCGTTCAGGACGATGTGGAGATCGGCGCAAATACGACGATCGACCGAGGCGCGTTACGCGACACGATCATTGGCGAGGGCGCGAAGATCGACAATCTCGTGCAAATCGGCCACAACGTGACGGTCGGCCGGGGCTGCGTGATCGTCGCTCAGGCCGGCGTCGCCGGATCGAGCGAGATCGGCGACTTCGCGAGAATAGGCGGACAGGCGGCGATCGGCGGCCATCTGACGATTGGCGAAGGCGCGGGGATTGCGGCAAAGTCCGGAGTCATGCGCGACGTGCCGGCCGGGGCGCGTTACGGAGGGGCTCCGGCGCGTCCGATTCGCCAGTTTTTACGTGGGGAGGCCCTGTTGGAGCGACTGGGGCGCCGCGCGCCGCAAAAGCGCGATAACAAGAGCTGAGCGCAAGGACGCATAGAACGTCACGCGCCGTTGGGAGGGAAAAATGAACGACGCCACGGCGGGCGCAACGCTCGAAACCCTGGATATTATCCGCATCCTCGACTACCTGCCGCACCGCTATCCGTTCCTGTTGATCGATCGCATTATCGATATTCGCGGCGACGAATCCTGCGTCGGCATAAAGAATGTCACGATCAACGAGCCGCAATTTCAGGGGCATTTTCCGCTGCGCCCGGTGATGCCGGGCGTGCTGATGATCGAGGCGATGGCGCAGACGGCGGGCGTTATCGCGATGCATGCGCAAGGTGAGGTCGAACGTCCCAAGAGCGTTTATTTCGTCACGATCGACAAGGCGAAATTCCGCAAGCCGGTGGGGCCCGGGGATCGGCTTGAATTCCACATGACCAAGACCGCGCACAAGCGCAGCATCTATTGGTATGAAGGGCGCGCGCTGGTCGACGGGGTTTTGGTTTGCGAGGCGCAGATCAGCGCGATGATCGGAGCATGACGCAAAGGGCGCGGGCTTTGCAGGATTATGGGGAATTCCTGCTGTTCCACCAGGACGTAAATATGTGACCGGTTGCGCGCATCCTTCCGCGGTGATCGAGGCTGGCGCCCGCATCGGCGCCCGCGTCGTCGTCGGACCCTTCTGCCATGTCGGGCCGGGCGTGGAGCTTGGAGACGATGTGGAGCTCGTTTCGCACGTCGTCGTCACGGGGGCGACGCGCATCGGACCGCGCACGAAAATTTTCCCTTTCGCGTCGATTGGCGCGCCTTCTCAGGACTTGAAAGCGCGGGGCGTAGAAGGGCGGCTCGCCGTAGGCTCCGACTGCATAATTCGCGAGGGCGTCACGCTTAACGCCGGCGGGCGCGGAGAGCGCGACGAAACTCGCGTGGGCGATCATTGCGTTTTGCTGGCCTATTGCCATGTGGCGCACGACTGCCGTCTTGGCGAAAGCGTCATTCTCTCCAATAATGTCTTGCTCGGCGGTCACGTTGAGCTCGGCGACCACGCGATGATCGGCGGCGCCAGCGCGGTGCATCAATATGCGCGGATCGGCGCCCACGCTTTTGTGGCTGGACTCTCGGGCGTCGAGGGCGACGTGCTTCCTTTCGCGCTCGCCAGCGGCAATCGCGCGCATTTGTTCGGACTGAATCTGGTCGGGCTGCGCCGTCGCGGATTTTCTCCGGATCGGATAGCCAAGCTGCGGAGCGCCTATCGCCTGTTGTTTGCGCGAGAGGCTCAAACCGACCCGTCGCCGCTGGCGACGCGCATCGAGACGCTCGCCAGACTCGATGAAGGCGACGCCGACATTGCGCTGATAGTCGGGTTTTTGCGCAGGCCGTCAACTCGGCCACTTTGCGCGCCGCGCGCGGGCGGGGCGTCGTGACACGGATATTTGTCGTCGCTGGCGAAGCCTCTGGCGATCATCTTGGCGCCTTGTTGATGCGCGCGCTGCGTTCGGCGGACCCAGACGTCGTCATCGTCGGCGTGGGCGGCGAGGAAATGGCGCGAGAAGGGCTTGCAAGCCTCTTTCCGCTATCAGATCTTGCGGTGATGGGGCTTGTTCCGGTGCTTGCCCGACTGCCGCGTCTCCTTGCCCGCATGGATCAAACCGTGAGGGCGATCTTGGCGCATCCGCCCGACTGCCTCGTGTTGATCGACGCGCCGGATTTCACGCATCGCGTCGCGCGGCGCGTGCGCGCCAGCGCGCCGCTGCTTCCTGTCGTCGATTACGTGAGCCCGACGGTGTGGGCCTGGCGGCCGTGGCGGGCGCGGACGATGCGGGCCTATATCGACCATATTCTCGCCGTTCTGCCCTTCGAACCGGAGGCGTTGGCGCGGCTTGGCGGCCCGCCCTGCGATTATGTCGGCCATCCGCTGATCGAGCATATTAACGCCCTCGCGCCAGGCGCCGCTGAACCGCGCAATGGCGGGCCGTTGCTGATCCTGCCGGGTTCGCGCCACGCCGAGGTGCGGCGGATGATGCCGATTTACGGCAAGACGGCCGCGCTGCTCGCCCGCGCGCATCCCCGCCTCGACATGGCGATTCCGGTGGTGCCGCATGTCGAAGCAGCAATTCACGCGCAGTTGAAGCATTGGAGCGTTCAGCCGCGTTTGTTGTCGCAAGAAGAGAAATTCCCGGCCTTTCGCGCCGCGAGGGCCGCTCTCGCAACTTCGGGCGCGGCGACGTTGGAGCTCGCCTTGGCCAATGTTCCGATGGCCGTGGCCTACAAGGTCTCTCCCGTCGAGCGGCTGCTCAAGTTTTTGATCTCAGTCGATTCTTTCAGTTTGCCCAATCTTATCGTCGAGGCTCCGGCGGTTCCGGAATTTTTTCAAGGAGAGGCGACGGCGCGGGCGTTGGCGGGCGCAGTCGGCTCTTTGCTGAGCGCGGGGCCCGCGCGTGAGGCGCAGCTCGCTGCGTTTGCGAGGTTGCGCGCCAAAATCCTGGCGGGCGGGAGCGTTCCCAGCGCTCGCGCGGCGGAGATTATTCTGCGCCACGCCAGACGCGGCCAAATGTCGCGCCAGTGAACACGGCATAATAATGCTTGGCGCCAGCTAATTTTGAATTATTCTAAGTAGCGACGCCTTTGGCGCGCCGTGCGGCGGGGCGGGCGTCGTTAGATAATGAATTCCACTAAGGAGCACAGGGTAATGGCTACGCTCAAGGGCAGCAAGACCGAAGAGAATCTGAAGGCCGCCTTCGCCGGCGAATCGCAGGCGAACCGTCGTTATCTTTATTTCGCTCAAAAGGCGGATGTCGAAGGCTACAACGACGTGGCGAGCGTTTTCCGCTCCACGGCGGAAGGCGAAACCGGCCACGCTCATGGCCATCTCGAGTTCCTCGAGTCCGTCGGCGATCCCGCCACGGGCCTGCCGATCGGCAAAACCTCCGACAACCTCAAGGCCGCAGTGGCCGGCGAGACGCATGAATATACGGACATGTATCCGGGCATGGCGCGCTCCGCGCGCGAAGAGGGCTTCGAGGAAATCGCCGAATGGTTCGAGACGCTGGCCAAGGCCGAGCGCTCGCACGCGGGCCGCTTCCAGCGGTCGCTCGACGAACTGAAGTAACTATGGCGTCCCTCCTCCCGCGCTGCAGGAGGAGGGAGCTTCGCCCCGGAAGCGCTCATCTTTTAGGAATTCACAGAACACGGAATCAAGATGCGGGAAGGCAGTTTGGAGGCCCCGACGCGGCATCCGATCGATTGGCAAAGCGCCGATTTTTACGACGAAGCCAAGCTCGACGCCGAAATGCGGCGCGTGTTTGACATTTGTCACACCTGCCGCCGTTGCTTCAACCTCTGCGACAGTTTCCCGCGCCTGTTCGATCTCATCGACGGTTCCAAGAACGGCGAACTCGACGCAGTGGAGAGCAGCGATTTTAAGCCGGTCGTCGACGCCTGCACGCTCTGCGACATGTGTTTTATGACCAAGTGCCCCTATGTGCCGCCGCATGAATTCAATCTCGATTTTCCGCATCTGATGCTGCGCTACCGCGCCGTCGAAGCGAAACGGGACGGTATAGGTTTCGCTGATCGTCAACTCGCGCAAACCGACCTCACTGGCGCGCTCGGGACGAAACTGCCGGCTCTGGCCAATTGGGCGACGAATCTCGACAACAAGTTTTCGCGCGGCCTGTTGCAGCGGCTGTTCGGCATTAATCCGCGAGCCGCGCTGCCGAAATTCGCCGACACGACGCTGGAGGCTTCGGCCGCGAAAAATCCGCCGCCGCGCAACCAAGCGGCGCCGGCAAAAGGCCGCAAGGCGGTGCTCTACGCCACCTGCTACGGCGATTACAACGACACCTCGATCGGCAAAGCGGCGCTGGCCGTGTTGGCGAAGAACGGGGTAGAGACCAAGGTCTTGCATCCACATTGCTGTGGCATGCCAAAGCTCGAGCAGGGACTGATCGGAGAGGTCGCCGACGCCGCGAAACTTGTCGCCAGCGCCTTCGCGCCTCTTCTCGACGAGGGCTACGATGTTGTAGCGCTGGTGCCTTCTTGCGCGCTGATGCTGAAATTCGAATGGCCGTTAATTCTGCCGCATGACGAAAGCATCAAGCGGCTCGCCGCGTCGACGTTCGATCTTTCCGAATATGTCGTCGACATCGCGCGCGGCGAAGGGCTGGCGGAGGGCGTGAAGCCTATCGACGGCGGCGTCGCTTTTCATGTCTCCTGCCATTCGCGGGCGCAGAACATGGGCCAGCGCGGCGCGGATCTGTTGCGCCTTGTGCCGGAAATAGACCTGACCGTCGTCGAGCGCTGCTCAGGCCACGGCGGCGCCTGGGGTTGCAAGGGCGCGAATTTCGACACAGCGCTGAAGGTCGGAAAGCCGGCCGCGCGGCAGGTCGCCGGCGCCGGCAAAAAATATATGGTTTCTGAGTGTCCGCTCGCCGGAATGCACCTCGCGCAGGGCGTCGAGCGGCTCGGCGGCGACGCGCCAAAGCCGGAACTGATCGCCCATCCGATAGAATTGCTCGCCCGCGCCTATGGCGACGACGTTGGAGCGAAAAATGCCGAGTAAGCACGAACTCACCGCAGCAGATATTCTGCCTTGGGCGGAATACGCCAGCGCGCGTGCCGAACATCGCCGCCGGGTGAGCGCGATAAAGCGCGACCGACGCGTCGACATCGGGCCGTTTGTGACGTTCTACTTCGAAAGTTTCGCTACGATGTGGCTGCAAGTGCAGGAAATGCTGCACATCGAGAAGGGCGGAGCGGAACAGCTCAAGGACGAACTCGCCGCCTATAATCCGCTGATCCCCAAGGGGCGCGAATTGGTCGCGACCTTCATGATCGAAATCGACGATCCGCTGCGCCGCGCCCGCGTGCTGGCGGGGCTCGGCGGCATCGAGGAGACGGCGTTTTTGCAGCTCGGCGGAGAGAAAATTCCGGCGGTTCCGGAGGCCGATCAGGATCGCACCACCGCCGAGGGCAAGGCGAGTTCAGTGCAATTCGTGCATTTCCACTTCACGGAGGCGCAGATCGCCGCCTTCCGCCAGCCCGGCGCCCAAGTGATTTTGGGGTTCTCGCATCCAGCGTACGGCCATATGGCCGTCGTGGCGGAGGCGACGCGGGCGGCGCTGGCGGGGGATTTCGATTGAGCGGCGGCGCGCGCTAGCGCCGCGCGCGCCCTTCATCGCCCGTCTTCATGACGTCAAGGCTGAGCTTGCGCGCAAGAAGGCGACGGCTTCCATCCCTATACGCCGCTCCGGGAGCGACAAGGAGAGCGCCTTGGCGTCACCGCGCCAATCCTGGCGCCGCCGCGATCAGGCTCTGCTTGAACGCCGCCCAAAGGCCGAGCACCTGCGCGTTCGGCGCGAGATGCCGGCAAAGCGAGCCATGACCTTCCTTCGGGTCGCTGTCCAGAGCGATATGGCCGACGAGGAAATGTTGGAACGCCTGCAGCAGCGGGCCGTCCCAGTGCTGCGCCTGCAGAATGGAGCGAAACACTTTTTCGAGTCCGCCGTCCTCGTAGCTCGGCAGGCTTAACGCCCTGGTCGTGTCGTCGGAAGCGCGCACCTTGTTGAGATAGGCGTTGCCGATCGTCAGAAGGCGGTGGCGGCGAAGGTCGTCGATGGTTTCCAACTGAAGCGTTCTTCTCATGAACTCGTCGTGATCGACTTTCTCCCCGACGGCGACGACGCCTGGGCAGGGCGAAAGATTGTCGGTGTTGCGCTCGCCGCGATCGAGTTCCTCCAAGCGCTTGTCTTCGGGATAAAGGCGACGGGCGATTCCGACGTTCTCGCAAAATTGAACGGAAAAGAAGTAATACGCCCATGCGACGTCGATGAGTTCGTCGCGCGAGAGGGCGCTCCAGTTCAGGCCGCATATTTCGCCGATCACTTGCGCACAGGACGCAGTGTCCCCATCCGCTTTGCTCAGTGGGCCAAGCGGGTGTTCGTGACGGGATTCAAGCTGTATTTGCGCCGTGCTCATGGAATTACCCCTTTCAAGGAGAAATAGTTAGGATGGTTATCCGCAAGTAAATTTTCACACGCCCGCATCCCGGCGCCAACAAACGAATGCTATCAACCTTACCTGTTAAGCAGTCGATTCTCCGGCGCCGTTAACGACCGCCGCGTCGCCATGCGCTCTTTTCGTCATGCTGCGACCGTGATAAGCGCATGGGTCTCACGCTTGCGCGTCGCGGCGGCGGCGCCTCGTTCCGTACCCGCCCCCCTTGGCCTAGAGGAAAATAATGAGCCAGTCCGGTTTCTTCACCACCCCGCTCGCCAGCTCCGATCCCGAACTCGCCAGGGCGATCGAACTCGAACTTGGCCGCCAGCGTCACGAGATTGAGTTGATCGCCTCGGAGAACATTGTTTCGCGCGCGGTGCTGGAGGCCCAGGGCTCTGTTCTCACCAACAAATATGCGGAAGGCTATCCGGGCAAGCGCTATTACGGCGGCTGCCAATATGTCGACATCGCCGAAAACCTGGCGATCGATCGCGCGAAGCAGCTGTTCGGCTGCGGCTTCGCCAATGTGCAGCCCAATTCGGGCAGCCAGGCCAATCAATCGGTGTTCCTCGCGCTGCTGCAGCCGGGCGACACGTTTTTGGGCCTCGATCTTGCCGCCGGCGGCCATCTGACCCACGGCTCGCCCGTGAACCTGTCGGGCCGCTGGTTCAAGCCGGTGAGCTACACTGTGCGCAAGGACGATCAGCGCATCGACATGGAGCAGGTCGCCGCGCTCGCCGCGGAGCACAAGCCCAAATGCATCATCGCGGGCGGCTCCGGCTATTCGCGCATTTGGGATTTCGAGGCGTTCCGCAAGATCGCCGACAGCGTTGGCGCATACTTTATGGTCGATATGGCGCATTTCGCCGGCCTCGTGGCCGCCGGCCTGCACCCGTCGCCGTTCCCGCATGCTCACGTCGTCACCACCACCACCCACAAGACGCTGCGCGGTCCGCGCGGCGGCATGGTGCTGACCAACGACGAAGACATCGCCAAAAAGATCAATTCGGCGGTGTTCCCCGGCTTGCAGGGGGGGCCGCTGATGCATGTCATCGCCGGCAAGGCGGCGGCGTTTGGCGAGGCGTTGCAGCCCGAGTTCAAGGCCTATCAGCAGCAGGTGAAGGACAACGCCCGCGTGCTGGCCGAGACGCTGGTCGCGGCGGGTCTCGCCATCGTGTCGGGCGGCACCGACAACCATCTGATGCTGGTCGATCTTCGTCCCAAGAAAATCACCGGCAAGGCGGCGGAAGCGGCGCTCGGGCGCGCCCACATCACCTGCAACAAGAACGGCATTCCGTTCGACCCGGAGAAGCCCTTCGTCACCTCTGGCATTCGCCTCGGCTCGCCGGCGGCGACCTCGCGCGGCTTTGGCGTCGCGGAGTTTAAACAGGTGGGCGGCTTCATCACCGAAGTGCTGGACGGCCTCGCCGCCAATGGCGAAGCCGGCAACGCTGCGACCGAGGCGGCGGTTAAGGAAAAGGTTCACGCTTTGACGGCGAAGTTTCCGATCTACTGAGCGGAGTTAACCGCTTGCGCGCCCCCTTTCCTTTTGTGGGAGAGGGGGCGTCTCTATAAGGCGAAGCAAGATGCGCTGCCCTTATTGCGGCTCCGCCGACACGCAGGTGAAGGATTCGCGACCGGCGGAAGATTGCTCCTGCATCCGTCGACGCCGTGTTTGCTCAGTGTGCGGCGGCAGGTTCACGACCTTCGAGCGCGTGCAGCTGCGCGAACTCGTCGTTGTCAAGAAATCCGGGCGGCGCGTTCCTTTCGACCGCGACAAGCTTATGCGGTCGCTGCAGATCGCGCTGCGCAAGCGCCCGGTCGACCCCGAGCGCGTCGAGCTTATGGTCAACGGCGTCGTGCGGCAGTTGGAGAGCAGCGGCGACATGGAAGTCGACAGCAGCCGCATCGGCGAATTGGTGATCGAAGGCTTGCGCTCGCTCGATCCAGTGGCTTTCGTGCGTTTCGCGTCCGTCTACCGCGATTTTCGCGAGGCCAAGGACTTCAACACACTGGTTGACGAGCTTGTCGGCGAGGCGAAGGACGCCGAGGAGCCGCCGGCCGCCCAAGACGAGGCCGGACAAAAGCCGAAAGCCGGGAAGGCGAGCTAAAGCGCATGAGCGAAAGAGATCGCGACGCCGCCTATATGAGCGCGGCCTTGGCGCTGGGACGCCGCAATCTTGGCCGCGCCGCGCCCAATCCTGCGGTTGGCGCGCTGGTTGTGCGGGAAGGCATTGTTGTCGGGCGCGGTTTTACGGGGGTGGGCGGGCGCCCTCACGCCGAAACGCTGGCGCTGTCCTCGGCGGGCGAGGCGGCGCGCGGCGCGACGCTTTATGTGACGCTCGAGCCCTGCTCGCATCACGGCGTAACGCCGCCCTGCGTCGACGCCATCGTCGCCGCGGGCGTCGCGCGCGTCGTGACGGCGATGGACGACCCGGATCCGCGCGTTGCCGGGCGCGGCCACGCACTTTTGCGCGCGGCTGGAATCGAGGTCGCGACGCATGTGCTGGAGCGAGAGGCGCAGCGAGACCATCTCGGGCATTTTCTGCGGGTGACGCAGGGCCGCCCGACGGTGACGCTCAAACTCGCGCGGACCCCGGACGGCTACGCCGCTGGCGCGGCTCACGACCAGCGGCTGCATGTGACGGGGCCGCTCGCCGACGCCTATACTCATATGCAGCGGGCGCTGCACGACGCGATCATGGTCGGCGCCGGCACCGCCCGCGAGGACGATCCCTTGATGACCATCCGCCTGCCGGGCATGGAGGACGAGAAACGTTTGCGGGTTGTGCTCGACACGCGGCTCTCGCTGTCGCCGGGCTCGCGCTTCGGGGCTACGGCGCGCGCGGCGCCGACGCTGCTGATTGTCGGACCCGAAGCGACCGACGCGGAGATCGAGAGTTTTGTCGCCGCGACGGGCGCCGAGGTCGCGCGCGTGGAAGCCGATTTACTCGGGCGCGTCGCGCTTCCCGCCGCGCTTGCGGAACTCGCGCGGCGCGGCGTCACGCGGGTCTTTTGCGAGGGGGGGCCGCGCCTCGCCGAGAGTCTGATCACCGGCGGTTTCGCGGACGAGGTCATACTACACACGGGCGCGCAACCTTTCGGCGGAGCGGGTCGTCTTGCCTTGAGGCCGGCCGCCCAAGCCGTGCTGGACGACGCGCAATTTTACCGGCTGGCGGAAAGCGCGCGTCTCGGCGCAGACAAGATGACCCGGCGCGAGAGGATTGCGTAAATGTTTACAGGCATCGTCACCGATATGGGTGAGGTCGTATCCGTAGTGGAGCAGGGCGCTTTGCGGCGGCTTCGCATCGCCTGTGGCTATGAGGCGGAAAGCATCGCGGTCGGCGCCTCGATCGCCTGTTCCGGGACATGCCTGACCGTGGTCGCAGTGGCGCGGGAGAACGGGCGCACGGTTTTCGAGGTGGACGCGGCGGCGGAGACCCTCGCGCGCACGACGATCGCCGGTTGGCGTGTGGGGTCCAGGATCAATCTGGAGCGCGCGCTAAAAATTGGCGACGAACTGGGCGGGCATATCGTCACCGGCCATGTCGACGGCGTGGCGCGGATCGTCTCGCGCGAGGATTTCGACGAAATGGCGCGCTTTGTCATTGAGGCGCCGCACGAATTGTCGCGCTTCATCGCGCAAAAAGGCTCGGTGACGCTTGACGGGGTTTCGCTGACGGTGAACGAGGTCGACGGCGACCGCTTTGGCGTGCTGATTATTCCGCATACGCTGAGCGTGACGACGATCGGGGCGCGCAAGGCGGACGATTTGTTTAATATCGAGGTCGATTTGATGGCCCGCTATGCGGCGCGGTTGACGGAGAGCGACACGCGTAACTCGTGACCTGTTGAAACTTCGGCAGTGCGGCGGCCAGCAGGGCGGCCGTTGAACACGCCTTTTGCCACGGAGCAAAACCTTGAGCCGTCCACCGCTTCCCCCCTTTACCGTCGAGACTGCGGCGCAGAAGGCGCGCATGGCCGAGGACGCCTGGAACACGCGCGATCCGGCCCGCGTCGCGCTCGCCTACACGGTCGAAAGCCGCTGGCGCAACCGCGCCGAGTTTTTGCAGGGCCGCGAGGCGATCGAGGCTTTCTTGACGCGCAAATGGCAGCGGGAGCTGGATTACCGCCTTATCAAGGAGGTCTGGGCCTTTCGCGAGAATCGCATCGCCGTGCGTTTCGCCTATGAATGGCATGACGACAGCGACAACTGGTTCCGCAGCTACGGCAATGAAAATTGGGAATTCGACGAGCACGGGCTGATGCGCCTGCGCATCGCCAGCATCAACGACGCCCCCATCGCGGCAGGCGAGCGCAAATATTTTTGGCCGCTGGGGCGCCGCCCGGACGATCACCCGTCGCTGAGCGATCTGGGGCTGTAGAACTTGGGCGAGATGCTTGGCGGCGCCGTCACATCGCGAATTCTTCGGCGATGTCGACTTTCCGCGCCTCGGAGTTTCGGCCAAAACTCGCGCTGCGCAACGGCATAGGTTATAAGCGCGCGACGCCTGAAAGCCTATCGCTCGCATGGAGCGCTGTGGGGCAGGCTTGGCCCCCAACCTAACCCTCCGTCGCTTCGCGGGAGAGGGGACGCGCCCCGCCGGCATGAGCCGGGGCCTTCATGAAGGGCCGAGTCTGTTCCCTCTCCTGCGAAGCGGGGGGAGGTTGGGGTGGGGGCTCTGGAGCAAATAAATGGCAGGTTTTTCTCGCGCCGACGATGACGCCGCGCCCATTCCGGGCGCAAAAATTCTCGTTGTCGCGGCGCGGTTCAATGACAATATCGTTTCGCTGCTGCGCGAGGGCGCGCTGGCGGCGCTGGAGCGGCTTGGCGCGAAGGCTACGGTGATCGAGGTTCCCGGCGCGCTGGAGATCGCGCCCGCCATCGCCGTTGCGCTCAACGTCGCGCAAAGGGCCGGCGCGCCTTATGATGGCGTCGTTGCGCTCGGCTGCGTCATTCGCGGCGAGACTTATCATTTCGAGATCGTCGCCAATGAGAGCGCGCGGGCGCTCACCGATCTTTCCGTCACCAACCGCCTGCCGCTGGGCAATGGAATCCTCACCGTGGAAAACGAGCAACAGGCGATTGTGCGCGCCGATCCGAAACAAGGCGACAAGGGCGGCGACGCCGCGCTGGCGGCGCTCGCCTTGGTGCGCCTTGCGAGCGAACTGAAGGCGCGGGCATGAGCGTCGAACAACGCTCCAACGCGCGGCTCGCCGTGGTGCAGGCGCTTTATCAGATGGAAGTCGCCGGCAAAGGGCTCAACGACATCTTCGCCGAATTCGAGACCCATTGGATGGGCCGCGAAATCGAGGGCGAGCAATATAAGCCCGCCGAAGTCGGCTTTTTCCGCGAGATTCTTCAGGGCGTGCTCGACGAGCAGGGCATGATCGACCGCGAGATCGACGCGGCCTTGCAGGGCGGCTGGCCCTTGGCGCGGATCGAGACAGTGATGCGCGCCATTTTGCGCGCCGGCGCCTATGAGCTGCATAAGCGCAAGGACGTGCCGGCGCGCGTCGTCATAAAGGAATATGTCGATGTCGCCGGCGCCTTTTTCGGGCCGACCGAGTCCGGTATGATCAATGCGGTGCTCGACCGGCTGGCCCGGCAGACGCGGCCCAGGGAGATGACCAAGGATTGAGTTTTGCGCAGGGCGGGGCAATGGCGCGTCGTTTCACCGAGGACGAACTTATCGCCAAGCTGTTTGCGCCGCTCGCCGGCGCCGCGGGGCTTGGCCTTTACGACGACGCCGCGCTGCTGCCGGCCAGCAAAAACCCAATGGTCGCGACGACCGACGCGCTGGTGGCGGGCGTGCACTTCTTCGAGGGCGATCCGCCGGGGCTGATCGCCAAGAAGGCGTTGCGCGTCAATCTCTCGGATCTCGCCGCCAAGGGCGCCGAACCGGTCGGCTTTTTGCTCGCCGTCGCATTGCCGCCGGATTGGACCAACGACTGGCTAGCGGCTTTCGCCGCCGGGCTCGGCGAGGATGCGCTGGCCTATCGCTGTCCGTTGCTTGGCGGCGACACCGTCTCGACGCCGGGGCCGCTCACGCTCTCCATCACCGCGCTCGGCGAAGCGCCGGAGGGCCGCTTTGTCGCTCGCACGACGGCGCAAGCGGGCGACGCCGTCTATGTCAGCGGAACCGTCGGCGACGCGGCGTTGGGCCTGCGCCTGCGCCGCGACGAAGCCTTGGCGCGCCGTCTGTCGACGCCGGCGCGCGAGCATCTGTTAGAGCGCTATCTCTTGCCGCGCCCGCGCCTCGCTCTGGCGCCGGCGCTGGGTCTTTACGCCAGCGCCGCGATGGATGTCTCCGATGGGCTCGCCGGAGATTTCGCCAAATTTGCGCGCGCCTCGAAGCTTGGCGCAAGGATATTGCTCTCTAGTGCGCCTTTGTCCGACGCGGCCCGAGAGGCGATCGCCCTCGACCCAAGCCTGTTCGAGGTCGCAATGACCGGGGGCGACGATTACGAAATCCTGTGCAGCGCCGGCGCCGGCGCGGCGCAACTCGAGGCGGCGGCGCAAGCGGTCGGAGCGCCCTGCGCGAGAATAGGCGAATTCATTGAGGGAGACCAAGAGACGGTTTTCCTCGATGAGCGGAGAAATATTATACATTTCAATGCATTGTCGTTTAGTCATTTCTGACGCGCCGCGCCCGCCCGCCATTGCCCCAACCTGTCGTTTCTGGCAAAGGAAGACCCAAATTCGCAGCTGCCGCGATTCGGTTCGCGGACGCGCGTCTTTCTGCGGCGCAGCGCCTTTACCGCGGCGGTCCGGCACGCTATCGACCGCTTAACTGCGGTCCAGAATGAAAGGGCGAATCCACCATGGTGTTGTTTCTAACCATTATCTTTGGACTTTTGTCCATTGCCTACGGGGTGAGGACCTCGCAGGAGCTGCTCGCCGCGGACTCCGGCTCGCAGAAGATGCAGGAAATCTCCGACGCCATCGCGGAGGGCGCGCAAGCCTATCTGAAGCGCCAATACACGACCATCGCCTATGTCGGCGGCGGCATTTTCGTGCTTCTCGTGATTTTGCTCGGCTGGTGGGTGGCCTTCGGCTTCCTGCTCGGCGCGGTGCTGTCGGGCGCCGCCGGCTTCATCGGAATGAATGTTTCCGTGCGCGCCAATGTGCGCACCGCGCAGGCGGCGACCAAATCCCTGGCCGCCGGCCTCGACATCGCCTTTAAGGCGGGCGCGATCACCGGCCTGCTGGTGGCTGGCCTCGCTCTGCTCGGAGTCGCGGTCTATTACGCCATTCTCACTTGGTTCGCGGGCTATACGGCGGCCGATCGCGTCGTCGTCGACGCGCTGGTGGGCCTCGGCTTCGGCGCTTCGCTGATCTCGATCTTCGCGCGTCTGGGCGGCGGCATCTTCACCAAGGGCGCCGACGTCGGCGCCGATCTCGTCGGCAAGGTCGAAGCGGGCATTCCCGAGGATGACCCGCGCAACCCCGCCACCATCGCCGATAACGTCGGCGACAACGTCGGCGATTGCGCCGGCATGGCGGCGGACTTGTTCGAGACCTATGCGGTGACCGTCGTCGCCACCATGGTGCTGGCCTCGATCTTCTTCGCTGGTCAGGAGGGCCTGTCCTCGGCCGTGGTCTATCCGCTGGCGATTGGCGGCCTCTCCATTGTCGCGTCGATCATCGGCACTTATTTTGTCAAGCTCGGCAACGACGACTCCGAACTCAGCAAGATCTTCGGTCCCTATTTCACGATGATCGGCATCGACGATTCGATCATGGGCGCGCTTTACAAGGGCCTCGTCGCCGCCGGCGTCTTGTCGATTGCGGGCCTGTTTCTCGCCACCACCTTCACGGTCGGCTGGGGCGAAATCGGCAAGGTCAGTGGAGAGGCGATCCACGGCTATGGGCTGTTCTTCTCGGGCCTGATCGGCCTCGCCGTCACGGGCTTTATCGTCGTCATCACCGAATATTACACCGGCACGGGCAAGCGCCCGGTCGTCTCCATCGCCCAGGCGTCGGTGACGGGTCACGGCACTAACGTCATCCAGGGCCTCGCGGTCTCGCTGGAGTCGACGGCGGCGCCGGCGCTGGTGATCGTGTTCGGCATTCTGTTGACCTATATTTGCGGAGGTCTCTACGGCACGGCGATCGCGGTCACGACAATGCTGGGTCTCGCCGGCATGATCGTCGCGCTCGACGCTTTCGGCCCGGTGACCGACAATGCCGGCGGCATCGCCGAAATGGCGGGCCTGCCCAAGGAAGTGCGCCAGTCGACCGACGCGCTCGACGCCGTGGGCAACACCACCAAGGCCGTGACCAAGGGTTACGCTATCGGTTCGGCGGGCCTCGGCGCGCTCGTTCTCTTCGCCGCCTACACCAACGATCTAAAACACTTCGTCGACACCGACGTGCCGTTCTTCAAGGGAATCGGCAAGGTCGATTTCGATCTCTCCAACCCTTATGTGGTGGCGGGATTGATCTTCGGCGGCCTCATTCCTTACCTGTTCGGCGGCATCGCCATGACGGCGGTTGGCCGCGCGGCGGGTTCGGTGGTCGAGGAAGTGCGCCGGCAGTTCAAGGAGAAGCCGGGCATCATGGCGGGGACGGAGCGTCCCGACTATGGCCGCGCGGTCGATATGCTGACGCAAGCGGCGATCAAGGAAATGATCATTCCCTCGCTGCTGCCGGTTCTGGCGCCGATCGTCGCCTTCGTGGTCGGATGGACGCTCGGCGGCAAGGCCAACGCCTTCGCGATGGTCGGCGCGCTGCTGCTGGGCGTGATCGTCAACGGCCTGTTCGTCGCCATCTCGATGACCTCGGGCGGCGGCGCCTGGGACAACGCCAAGAAATCCTTCGAAGACGGCTTCGTCGACAAGGATGGCGTGAAACATCTTAAGGGCAGCGACGCCCATAAGGCTTCGGTCACCGGCGACACGGTCGGCGACCCCTACAAGGACACCGCCGGTCCGGCAGTGAATCCGGCGATCAAGATCACCAATATCGTCGCGCTGCTGCTGCTGGCCGTGCTGGCGCATTAAGGCGTGGCGGGATATTTTGAGAGGGCGGGGGAAACCCCGCCTTTTTTCGTGAAGGCGTTTGTGAACGAAGAGTCGAAACGTTCGATTTTCCCGACTTTGCGAGAAAGGCGAGGCCGTGGTCGGTCGCAAACCGGAAGACGACGCGGACGCTGTGTGGGAGTTCAGGCCTCATTGGGTGACGCTCACTCGCCCATGCTTGATCGCGCTGCTGGGGCTCGCGCTATATAAATTCGGTCGCGATTTCGCGGAAAGCCGCACGGGCGCCGTTGAAATCGACAGGCTGCTGCGCGAGATCGCTGAACCCATGCTGGGCGCCGACGGCGTTAAAACGGCGCTCAAATTCGCTCAGCCGGCCAGCATCGCGGCCATAGCCTTTATCTTCGGCTCGCCCTTGCTATGGGCTCTCATCGTGCGCGCGACCACGATCCTGCGCGTTGACAACCAGCAAACCATCTGGCGTCGGGGCGTTTTTGCACGAGACATCACCCAATTGGAGATTGGCGAAGTTGTCGGCGTGAACGTCTACGAGACATTTATCGGCAGGATCCTCGGCTACGGAACCGTCGACGTAGAAACGCGCGGCGAAGACCGGCTCGTGGCGCATTTAATCGCCAACGCGCGCGGCTTCGCGGGGTTGGTGCTGGACTTCAAACATCGACTGACGACGCGATAACTACGTCGCTCGGCTTCCCGTTCGCGGCGGTTTTCGGCGCTGAGATCGGCTTGTCGGCCTCTCCACACAGCTGACGGGCCGGCCCTTTTACCGCGTTCAATCCAATTTCCGCATTGCCGTATGATCGGATTATAATCCCGCCATGACCCACCCCTTCTTCAACCTGCACACCCATGGCTTCCTGCGCGTCGCGGTTGGGGCGCCGCGCGTGTCGGTGGCCGACCCGGCCAGCAATGCAGCCCGAACGATCGAGATGGCGCGCGAGGCTTTGGAGCGGGGGGCTTCGCTTGTCTTGTTTCCGGAGTTGGGGATCAGCGCCTACGCCATCGACGATCTGTTGCAGCAGGAGGCGCTGCTCGCCGCCGTGGAGACGGCTCTGGGCGACATTCTCGACGCCTCGCGGGGGCTAAACCTGTTGATCGTCGTCGGCGCGCCGCTGCGCCATCGCGAGCGGCTATATAATTGCGGGGTTTTTATCCTGCGTGGGCAAATCCTCGGCGTGACGCCCAAAACCTACCTGCCCAACTACCGCGAGTTCTACGAGCGCCGCCAATTCGCCTCGGGCGCCTTTATTGCGAACGAGGAGATCATTGTCGCGGGCCGCCCGGCGCCCTTTGGCTCCGATATTCTGCTCGTTGCGCAAGATATCCCGAACCTCGCGCTTCACGCCGAGATTTGCGAAGACCTTTGGGTTCCCATCCCGCCCTCGACGCGCGCGGCGTTGGCGGGGGCGACCGTGCTGCTCAATCTTTCCGCCAGCAACGCGATCGTCGGCAAATCCGACCATCGCCAGATGCTTTGCGCAGCGCATTCCTCGCGTTGTCTTGCCGCCTATTTATATTCGGCGGCCGGGCAGGGGGAGTCGACAACCGATCTCGCCTTCGACGGGGAGGCGATGATTTTCGAAATGGGCGCTCCGCTCGCCAAGGCTCCGCGTTTCGCCGAGGAGCAGCAACTCGTCGTCACCGACATCGACTTGGGGCGGCTTGCCGCCGAGCGCCTGCGCCAGGGCAGTTTCGGCGATTGCGCCGACATCGAGCAGGGCGCGACGCAATTCCGGCGCGTCGGCTTCGCGCTCGAACCGCAACGCGGCGATCTCGGCCTGTTGCGCGCCGTCCCGCGCTTTCCTTTCGTGCCGGATGATGAGGCGCGGCTCGCCGAACTCTGCTTCGAGGCGGTCAATATTCAGGCGCACGGGCTGCAACAGAGACTGCGCGGATCGAAGATCGAAAAAGTGGTGATTGGCGTTTCCGGCGGGCTCGACTCGACGCATGCGCTGCTGGTTGCGGCGACGACGATGGATGCGCTCGGACTCTCGCGCGAAAATATCCTGGCCTATACGCTGCCCGCCTTTGCGACGACGCAACGCACCAAGTCCAACGCTTGGGCGCTCATGCGAGCGCTTGGGGTCGCGGGGCATGAAATCGATATGGCGCCGGCCTGCCGGCAGATGCTGAACGACATCGACCATCCGGCGGCGCGGGGTGAGCCAGCCTACGACGCGACCTTCGAGAATGTGCAGGCCGGCGCGCGCACGTCGCTGCTGTTTCGTCTGGCCAATCGCAATAATGCGCTGGTGCTCGGCACCGGAGACCTGTCGGAGTTGGCGCTCGGTTGGTGCACCTATGGCGTCGGCGACCAAATGTCGCATTACAACGTGAACGCCTCCGTGCCGAAGACGCTGATCCAGCATCTCATCAGATGGTGCGCGCGCGACGCGCGCTTTGGCGACGAGACTGTAGCGGTTCTGCAGGACATACTGGCTACGGAGATTTCGCCGGAGCTTGTTCCGGGCGACGGCCCCGCCGCGCAACGCACGGAGGATTTTGTCGGGCCTTACGCCTTGCAAGACTTCAATCTCTATTATGCGACTCGCTACGGCTTCGCGCCGTCGAAAATCGCCTTTCTCGCGTTACACGCCTGGCGAGATGCGAAAAACGGCGTCTGGCCTTCCGCACTGCCAGACGATATGCGTTTCGCCTATGATCTGCCTGCGATCAAACATTGGCTTGGCGTGTTTTTGCGCCGCTTCTTCGAGACGAGCCAGTTCAAGCGCAGCGCGATGCCGAACGGCCCCAAGGTGAGTTCCGGCGGTTCACTATCGCCGCGCGGCGACTGGCGTGCGCCGAGCGATTCCTCGGCCGCCGTCTGGCTGACTGATCTGGACGCTGTCCCCTGACGCGCCGCTTCGCTGGTTTTCATACGAGCTTCCGCCGCCGCAATATATATTTTCCATTGACACCGCCAATTCCGGCGCATTACCGTTAAGGCCATGGCGGGTTTCGTGTCACAGCGTAGAAGGAAGGCGTTGGGTCTCGGCGCGACGCTGTCTTTTTGCCTGCTTCTTTTGCAGTTGGCCGTCGCAATCGGATCGCCGGCGCGGCGCGACTATGGCGCTGCATTCTCCAGGCCCGACGGCGCTCCCGGCCTTTGTGCACAACTCGACAAGGACGCCAATAAGGCGCCGGCGCCGCACGGACACCCGCATAATAATTGTCTTGCATGCGCCCTTGGTCAGGCCGTTTCCTCGTTCGACGACATAGCGTTGACGGCGAGAGGCGGCGCGCCGACGGTCCGCGGCGCCATTCTTTCGGCAAGGTCTCGGAATTGCGACGCGGCGAGCCTCCTTGCCGCGGGGTTCGCCACCAGTTGGTCATCGCGCGCGCCCCCGATTTTTTCATGACGGATTGAGCGGCGCGAAGCGACGCACGTGTGCTTGCCCCTGCGCCCTCTTTGAGGCGCGCAAGCTGCCGAATGACGGAAATCTTCATGTATCAGAGAGCATTGGCGCTCATCGCGGCGCTGTTGGCTGGTCATTGCGTTTGGAGCTCGATGGGCGCCGATGACACATCCGCGTCCAACGCAGTTTTGGCGAAGATCGCCGACATCGCTCCCGCGCGGATCACGGGGCTACGCCAGGCTGTGCGGCGCTTGGCCCAGTACGCGGCGGTCAACGCGACATCGGAACATCCGGCGGCGCCAGGACATTCGGCGACGCCGCCGCGCAGCGCGCCGATCTCCAGCCAATCGACGGAGCGGCGGCGCTCTGCCGGTTTGACTATGGACGCCTCTTGGGCGCCCTGAGATAACGACAGACATAGAATTCAATTTGAGGGAGAAAGTAACGATGAAAGCAACTGCCTATGTTTTCGCTGCGCTGCTGTTCGCCGGCGCGGCTTACGCCAAACAGAACGAGGATGCGTCTGGCGCGGCTAATGCGCCTTCGACGCACGCCGAACGCGCGCAGGGCAAGCACAATAAAGCGAAGCCCAGCCGCCAGTCGGCGACGACGCCAAAGGCCTACGCGCGCACGGTTGCAGCCGAAATCAGGCGCCATTCGCCGCAGGCTACGCAGCTTCACGGCGAGCTGAGCGTTCAATTTACGATTGGCGCCTCCGGCCGAGTCGTGTCGCACAAGATCATCAGCGCTTCGGACCCCGCGCTCACATCGGAAGTCAGTAAGATTTTGGCCTCGGTGCAGGTTCCGCCGCCGCCCGGCGGGACCTTTTCCGCCAATCAGCTATTTGTATTTCACTAGAACCTCGTCGCGACCGCTCCTTCGAGCCGGCCGCGAGTCGCTGGCTGGAGTCGGCCGCGACGATGCGGACGCAACGGGGAGGGGCGGAATTCGCGCGAAGTTTTGCGACAGCATAGGCGCCTGAACTCGAACAGGTCGTCGATATGCGTAGCGCTTCGAATAGCCTCCCCGCTCGAGCGCGGCGCGATACGACCTCCCCCGGCGGCTGGCCACGGCCGCCGGGGCCAATCTTTGAAATGTGACGAAGAGACGGGCTGGTTCGCGGGCTTTCAAACGAAGCGTCCGACAATCCGCGTCAATGAATCCAAAAAGAACAAGAGACTCGAGTGTTTCCACGAAACAGGGAATTGCTTTAGCGACGTTCTTGACGAGTGCAGCGAGGAGGCCTAGTTTTCCAGCTTGCCAATGGGAATTTGACCTTGATCCAGCAAAGCGGCATGCGTTCGGTGAAGGGCGGCGCCTTCGTGGCGCTAGTGGCTGCTTGCCTTCTTGTAATGCAAATGGTTTTCGCCGGCGTCGCGCTTGCCGGCGCCACGCCGGGAGGCGCTGCGGCAGGTTTCAGCCTTTCCTGCGCGCCTCAGGGGGACGCAGGCCCGCAAGGCGTTCCCGTTTCGCCAAAATCGCATCCGCATGGCGCCTGCTGTATTCTCCACGCGAGCGCATTGTTCGTCCCCTCGGTTCGCGATGTCCCGAACAGCATAGCGCGGTCGGAGGCGACCAAAGTTCCCTCGCCGCAATATCGTATCGGGGCGTTGCGCGTCGCGCCTGAACTGGGGCCATTATCTCCGCGCGCTCCTCCATTTTCGCGCCTTTGATTTACGATCCCTTCTAGGGGGCGGTTTTCCGTTGCGAAAGTGCGGCGATCCATGCCCGTCGAGGATAGCCTCGCTCCTTAAGGGAAAATAACGGAGCCTGCGCCGATGCGGTTGGCGTCGCCCCGCAGTTCCTGACAACCAACAAACTACAGGTCGTTCCCACGCCAACGCGTTCGCGCGCCGTGGGCGCGCGCATCCTCTCGTGAGCTGCTGGCGGCGCATGGGCGTCGCCGCGTCAGACCTATCAAATTTTTGCAACCGGAGACATTCAATGAGCATCAACGACATCGCCAGCGGCGCAGGTGCAACGACAGTCGCGCAGACGCCGTTCAGTCTCAAGACATTGTGGTTCGGCGCAGGCTTTGTGCTGGCCTTCGTGTTTCTCGTGAGACTTTACGAGCAGTTTTTTGGCTGGAGCAACGGATTGGACTCGTTCTCGCCGGAGTTTCAGCTCTATTGGGGGAATTTGCTGTTGGTCGCGGTTCCAGCGGCGTTCGTCGGCGCTTTCGGCGTCGGCGGCTATCTGTGGCGCACGCGCGACCGCAATCTTGGCGCGATCACGCCGATTGAAGAAACGCGTCGTTATTTCGTGCTCGTGCAATGGCTCGTGATCTTTGTCCTGGCGATATATTTCGCTTTCAGCTTCTTCACCGAGCAGACGGCCGTTTGGCACATGACCGCAGTGCGCGACACGGATTTCACGCCCAGCAATATCGTCACTTTCTATATGTCCTATCCGTTGTTCGTCGTCTTCGGAGTCGGCGCCTATTTTTACGCGATGACGCGACTGCCGCGTTTCTCCAAGGGTGTGTCGTTGCCCTTCGCTATTTTGGTGGTCGGTACATTTATGACGATCCCCAATGTCGGCTTCAACGAATGGGGCCACACTTTTTGGGCGATGGACGAGGGCTTCGCGGGGCCGTTGCACTGGGGTTTCGCGTTTTTCGGCTGGATGGCGCTGGGCTGCTTCGGCGTAACGCTGCAAATCCTCGGTCGTTTGCGCGAACTTCTGGGTGAAGAAGGCGTGAAGGCGTTGGCGCGCAAGAACTGAACCGAACCGCCTCCGCGCCGACCGGATGGCGCGGGGGCCTGACTGACCGCCGAATGATCGGCGCAACCCACTTCACGCGGATGGTCTCCCCTCGCGTGGAGTCCCCTAACTTCCCCGCTCGACGCACTCCTGTCGGGCGGGGCTTTTTTGAAAGCGAGTTCTTTGGAGCGTTTTCGAGCGAAGCATCTACGGGTTGGCGATTAGAAAACGCGTCGGAACAAAACGCTCTGGAGTTTCCCGGCGAGGCTCGACGTCAATCGGCGTTTGGCGCGAGCAACACATCGTCGGCGCGCGTAGCCGCGCCCAAAACCCGGTTTCCCTCAATGCGCACCGCGCCCGAGGCGACGAGCCGCAGCGCCAGCGGATAGATCCTGTGCTCCTGCGCCAAGACGCGCGCGCCAAGAATCTGCGGCGTGTCGCCGTCGAGAACCGGCACGGCCGCCTGCGCGACGATGGGGCCTTCGTCCATTTGCGGAACGACAAAATGCACCGTGCAGCCGTGGATTTTCACGCCGTCCGCCAGTGCACGCTCATGCGTTCGCAGGCCACGGAAAGAGGGCAGCAGAGCAGGGTGGATGTTCAACATTCGGCCGCTCCAGGCGCCTATGAACCAGGGCGTCAACAGTCGCATGAAGCCGGCGAGGCAGATAAAGTCGATGCGATAGGTCTCCAGCACGATCTGCATTGAGCGCTCGAATTCCTCGCGTCCCGCATAAATCTTATGATCGACCGCCGCAGTCGCCAGCCCCAAGGCTTTTGCGCGCGCAAGGCCCGGGGCGTCGGGGCGGTTGGAGAGCACGAGGGCGATCTCGGCGGGATATTCGGGGACCCGCGCCGCTTCGATCAGCGCATCCATATTCGAGCCGCGACCGGAAATGAGAATGGCCGTGCGAAGACGCCTCACTGTCGCAGCGCTCCATTCATGAGAACGCGCTCGTCTCCGGTCGCCGGGATGATTTCGCCAATTTGCACGGGGCTTTCGCCTACTGCGCGCAGCGCGGCCTCGGCCTCGTCGGCGCCTTGTTTCGACGCGACGACGACCATGCCGATTCCGCAATTGAAGGTGCGCAGCATCTCGTCTTGCGCGAGTCCGCCGGCTTGCGCCAGCCAGCGGAACACTGGCGGGAAGGGAATCGCCGAAAGTTCGAGCGCGACGCCAAGTCCCTTCGGCAAAACGCGCGGCAGATTGTCGGGAAAGCCGCCGCCGGTGATGTGAGCCAGCGCCGCGATTTTGTCAGTCGCCTTGAGCGCCGCGAGCAGGGGCTTCACATAGATGCGCGTCGGCTCCAGCAGCGCTTCAGCGAGGCTGTGCACGGGCTCGAAGGGCGCCGGCGCCTCCCAAGCGAGGCCGGCGCGCGCCACAATGCGGCGAACCAACGAAAAGCCGTTGGAATGCGCCCCCGACGACGGCAGGCCGAACAGAATGTCGCCCGCTGCGACGGGCCTTGGTAAAAGCCGCGTGCGCTCGACGGCGCCGACGGCGAAGCCGGCCAGATCATAGTCGCCTTCGGCGTAAAGACCCGGCATTTCGGCGGTCTCGCCGCCGAGCAAGGCGCAGCCGGCGATTTTGCAGCCCTCGGCTATTCCCTTGACGACCGCCGCCGCCGCCTCGGGCGCCAGTTTGCCGGTGGCGTAATAGTCGAGAAAGAACAGCGGCTCGGCGCCTTGCACGATAAGATCGTTGACGCACATCGCGACGAGATCGACGCCAATGGTTTCGTGGCGTCCGGACTCTATGGCGATTTTGACCTTGGTGCCGACGCCGTCATTGGCGGCGACCAGCAGAGGATCGGTAAAGCCCGCGGCCTTGAGATCGAAGACGCCGCCAAAGCCGCCGATTTCGCCGTCGGCGCCCGGGCGGCGCGTCGCGCGCACCGCGGGACGGATGAGATCCACGAGCCGATTGCCGGCGTCAATGTCGACGCCGGCCTCCGCATAAGTCAGGCCGTTGGCTTTGCGCTGCATCGATGAAATCTTCTTCGTTTGCGGGAGAGGAGCGGGCGGCGCCCGTCTCTCACCATGGTTTAATTGGCGAAAGCGGTCGCGAGTGTCAAATGGCGGAACTTGGCGATCGGGGAAGGATCGCTTTCCGCGATCTCATCGAAACCTCGCGTTGTGCGGCGCCGCACTCTTTGAAACGATGATTTGTGCGTTGTCTAGGGCCGGAGCGGCGGAGATGCGCCGCGCTGCGAGCTGACCGGCCCGACCCGGCGAGCTTGTCTCAACAACTTCGGCTTTAGAAAGGGACCGCCTCATGGCTTCCTCGACAACTACGCCCAAGGATCTGCGCGCCGCGCTTGACGCCGGGGTGATCGATGCGCCCACCTATCGGCGACTGGCGGAATTTCTGGCGGCGCCAACATCCGACGGGCCCGCGCGCTTCGACTTCGTCAATCTACTTTGGTATCTCGGGGCGCTGATCGTGCTCGGCGCGATGGGGTTGTTTTCCACCAACGCCTTCGGGCTTTGGGGCGCCAAGGCGCTGCTCGCCACTTCCGTTGGCTACGCCGTCGCCTTCCTTTCCGCCGGCGCCTATCTATGGAAAAGCCGCAGACTGCGCACGCCCGGGGGGCTTCTAATCGCCTGCGCCGTCGGCATGGCGCCGCTGTTCATTTTCGCGGTCCAGACGCTTTCCGGCAACGATCCGACGCAGGCGCTATCCTATCAGGAATTTTACGTCTGGATAAAGTCGAGTTGGCTGCCGATGGAAATCGGGACCATCGTCGCCACACTTTTGGCGTTGGCGTTTTTTCCCTTCCCCTTTCTGGTGATGATTATCGCCTTCGCGCTGTGGTTCATGTCGATGGACCTGACGCCGTGGATCGCCGGAATCGAGTATTTCACCTGGGACCAACGTGCGAGGGTCAGCATGGTTTTTGGCGCCATGATGCTGATCGCCGCCTGGGCCGTCGATCTGCGGCGCTGGCGAGGCGGCGATTTCGCCTTCTGGCTGCATCTCTTCGGCCTTATGGCCTTTTGGGGCGGCTTGACGGAGCAGCATAGCAGCGCGGAATTCGGCAAGGCGATCTATTGCCTCGTCAACGTCGGACTGATTTTTCTGTCGCTGTTTCTGATGCGGCGGGCTTACGCCGTATTCGGCGCGATCGGCCTGACTCTGTATCTCGGCCATCTCGCCGACGAGGTTTTCCGCGACTCTATCCTTTTCCCCTTCGCGCTTTCGGCCATAGGCGTCTCGATTATCGGAGCCGGGTTGTTTTTCCATCGCTTCGGAGAGCGCATCGCGGGCGCCCTCTCGCGAATATTGCCGTCGTTCGCGCGTGAACTGCGCCCCGCCCATGCGCGCGAAGAGCCGTAGCCTGCGCCGGCGCTGGAGCGTCCCTTGGTGACGGCGAACTGGACGCATCGACGCCGCCCGCTTCCTGCGCTAGAGGATCGCTGAACGCCGCCCGTCGCCGATCGCTATCGCGGGATCGCCCTGCGTCCGCCCGAAGGATTTGTCCATGCGCCTCCGCTTCCTCGCCGCTTTTCTGTCGACCCTGGCGCTCGCCGCGCCGCCGGCGTTTGCGGCCGATGCGCTGCGTCTCGCTCTGCAAGCGACGGGAACCACAGTCTGGGAGGCGGCGGCGATCTCAAGCCTTCATCTCGACAAAGAGGCGGGGCTCGATCTGAAAATTACCGAACTCGCCTCGACCGAGGCTGGCAAGATCGCGCTTCAGGGCGGCTCCGCCGACATCATCGTCTCCGACTGGCTGTGGGTGGCGCGCGAGCGCGCTGACGGCGCCAAGCTGAGTTTTTATCCCGCCTCGACCGGCATTGGCGCCGTGATGAGCAAAGACTCGGGTATTAACAGCGTAAAGGATCTCGTAGGTAAAAAGCTCGGCGTCGCCGGCGGAGCGCTCGACAAGAGCTGGCTGCTGCTCAAGGCCTTCGCTTTGAAGCAGGGCGTCGATCTCGAAAAGACCGCGACCATCGTCTATGGCGCGCCGCCGTTGCTCGCCGAAAAAGCCGCGCAAGGCGAGATCGACGCCGTTCTGGAGTTCTGGAATTTCGCGCTCGACCTCGAAGCGCGCGGTTTTCATCGGGCGATAGAAATGACGGACGTCGAGAAGGCGCTTGGAGCGCAGCGCGAGGCGATTGTCACCGGCTATGTCTTCGACGAGAGTTTCGCGAAGACGCACGAGGACGCGCTGGAGCGCTTTTTCGCGATGATGAAGAGAGCCAAGGCGCTGATCGCCTCTAACGACGAGGCCTGGCGGGCGGCCTCCACGCGCATCGGCGCGAAGGACAAAGCGACGCTCGATCTCTACCGCAAGCGCTACATCGAGGGCATCCCGAAGGGAACGCTCGAAGAGCAGGAGACGGACGCCGCGGAGCTCTTCGCCGTGCTCGCCGAGATCGGCGGGGAAAGACTGGTGGGACCGGCGAAATCGCTCGATGCAAGCGTCTTCTATAAGGCTAGGGAAAGCCATTGATCCGGCTGGCGTCCTTCGCGGCGATGATTTTACTCTGGCAGGCGGCGGCGCAGTTTTCCGATCCGCGCCATCTGCCGGGACCGGGGCCGGTTGTGTCGGTCATGCTGGAGGAGGCGCGTTCAGGCGAGCTGTTCTTCAATCTCGCGGCGACGCTGGCGCGCGTCGCGGCGGGTTTTACGCTGGCCATGAGTTTTGGCTCGGCGCTGGGCTATTTTATGGGCCGTGATCGCCTCGTCGATAAAATCCTTGATCCCTGGCTCGTTGTGCTGCTCAATCTGCCGGCGCTGGTGGTGATCGTGCTGGCCTATATCTGGGCGGGGCTGACCGAGGCGGCGGCCATCGGCGCCGTGGCGCTGAACAAGTTGCCCGGCGCCGTGGTGGTGGCGCGCGAAGGCGCGCGCGCGCTCGATCCGACGCTCGACGAAATGGCGGCGGTCTTCCGTCTGCCGCTCAAGGCGCGGCTGCGCCATATCGTGCTGCCTCAGTTCGCGCCCTATCTCGCGGCGGCGACGCGCTCCGGTCTTTCCCTGGTGTGGAAGATCGTGCTGATCGTCGAACTGCTGGGCCGCTCCAACGGCGTCGGCTTCAAGATCAATCTGGCCTTTCAGCTGTTCGACGTGCGCCTGCTGCTCGCCTATGCGCTGCCCTTCGTGGCGATCATGCTTGGCGTCGAAACCTTTGCCGTGCAGCCCCTCGAACGGCGCGTCTCGCGCTGGCGCTCCGATGCTGCTTGACCTGGCGATCGCGTCCAAGGACCACGTTTCCGCGGACGGGCGCCCGCAGCGCACGCTGGCGGATTTGCGTTTGACGCTGAAGCGTGGCGAGGCCGGCGCCGTAGTCGGCCCGTCCGGTTGCGGCAAAACCACATTGCTGCGCATCGTCGCGGGCCTCGACCGGGAATTCGCGGGGAGCGTCGCTCTGCCCGATCACGGCCGGCTCGGCATGGTGTTCCAGGAGCCGCGCCTCCTGCCTTGGCGCAGCGTCGCCGACAACATCCAAATCGCGGCGCCGCAGGCGAGCAAGGCGGAGATTGATGCGTTGCTGGAAGCCTTGGGGCTTGGCGGCCACGCCGCGCATTTTCCGCGGCAATTGTCGCTCGGCCTCGCTCGCCGCGCAGCGCTCGCCCGCGCGTTGGCGATCAAGCCCGATCTTCTGCTGCTCGACGAGCCGCTGGTGTCGCTCGACGCGACTCTCGCGCTCGAATTGCGCGATCTGCTCGCGCGGCTGATCGACGAGACGCATGTGACGACGTTGATCGTCACGCATGATCTCGCCGAAGCGATCGCGCTCGCCGACAAGATATTTATTCTATCGCCGCGTCCGGCCCGCGTCGCCGCCGTGCTCGACATTATGACGCCGCGCCGGCTGATGACGCCGGAGGCGGCCGAGGCGTTGACGCAAGAGGCGCGCGCGGCCATCGCCTCGCTCCGCGAATAGACGCCTACCAGGCGACCGTCTGGCCGCGATAATCGAGGAAGCTCCCGGTGTTTTCGAGGCTCAGCTCGTCGATGGTCGCGATAATTCCGGCGACGCTCTCTGGCGCCGACAAGGGCGCGTTCGGGCCGCCCATGTCCGTGCGCACCCACCCTGGATGCAGCGCGACTAACGTTACGCCCAACGGCCTCAGCTCGACGGCGAGGCATTGGGCGAATTTGTCCAGCGCGGCTTTTGTGGCGGAGTAGATCGGGGTCGAAGGATCGACGGCCGCCATGGAGCCTAGCGCGCTCGACATCAGCGCGATGCGTGGGTTTTTGCCGCGGCGCAGCTGCGGCAGGAAAGCCTGCGCCAGCCGCAACGGTCCAAGCGTGTTGACGTTGAAGAGGTCGAGCGCCGCGTCGAAATCCATGTCTAGCGCAGACTGCGGCGACGGCCCGAAGGCGCCGGCGTTGGCGACAAGCACATCTACGGGCGCGTCTAGGGAATTGGCGGCGGCTTCAATCGCCGCGTTGTCGCGCATGTCGAACAGCAGCGCGTCGATTCGCGCATGTTGCGGGGCGAGCCGCGCGGCCAGCGCGTCGCGCGCCTCTTCGCTCCGCACGCCGGCGCTCACCCGGTCGCCGCGCGCTTTCAGTTGCCGCACAAGCTCCAAGCCAATGCCGCGATTGGCGCCGGAGATAAACCAGTGTTCGCTCATGAGACCCTCCGCGAGAGGACGGCGGCCCAGCCAATCGCTTCGCCGCGCGATCGGCGCCGCCGGCAAAGCGCCGCGGCGCCGTTAAGTTTTTTCTTTTCAGGGAGTTGCGTGGTGGAGCTGCGGGGAATCGAACCCCGGACCTCTGCAGTGCGATTGCAGCGCTCTCCCATCTGAGCTACAGCCCCGGTCCGGTGCGGTGACTACACGGCGGACTCCGCGCTGTCAATTGCTTCTCGCGTCGCGATCCACCACACGCTCGCCCGCGGAGGTCTGGGCAAAAGACTGCGGCCGCGAAGGATTGCGGCGCGGACGCCATGGGGATAGACAATTCTCCAAACCGTCAACCCTAGGAACCCAAAAATGCTCTATGCAGTGATCGAGCTCATTATCACCATCATCGATCTCTACTGGTGGGTCGTTATCGCCTCCTTCGTCATGTCGTGGCTGATCGCCTTTGACGTAATCAATGTGCGGTCGCAGGCGGTTTATTCGATAAGACGCGCTCTCGGCGCCCTCACCGAGCCGCTTTACGAGCCGATCCGCAGAGTCGTGCCGACATTCGGCGGGCTGGATTTTTCGCCGATGATCGTGTTGCTGGGCTTGCAGTTCCTGCGCAGCGCCATTGCGCACAGCTTTGGCTGAACTGGACCCCGGCGGGGCCTGGCGCGCGGAAGACGGCGGCGTCGCCTTATGGTTCCGCCTGACGCCCAAGGGCGGACGCGACGTGATCGAGGGGCTGGAGACCCTGTCCGACGGGCGCAGCGTGCTCAAGGCGCGGGTTCGCGCGGCGCCCGAAGACGGGCGAGCCAATGCGGCGTTGGGCCTGCTGGTGGCGCAAACGCTCGGAGCGCCCAAAAGCGCCGTCTCCATCGTGGCCGGCCATACAAGCCGCGTGAAAAAGCTGTTCGTGTCGGGCGATCCCGCCCGAATAATCGACGCGCTGGCGCAACGGCTGGCGCAAAACGCCAAATGAGCAATGGTTGAACCTATGACCAAGACGAAGTCGAACATCGGCAATTTCTTCGAGGATTTCTCGCTCGGCCAGATTATTCGCCACGCCACGCCGCGCACCGTCACGACCGGCGACTCGGCATTCTACACCGCCCTGTATTTGCCGCGATTCGCGGTGCAGTCGTCGCGCGCTTTCGCGCAGGCGATCGGCTATAAGGAAGCGCCGATCGACGATGTTCTGGTGTTCCACTTCGTGCTGGGCAAAACCGTCCCCGACGTGTCGCTGAACGCCATCGCCAATCTCGGTTACGCCGATCTTAAATTTCTCGCGCCGGTCTATCCTGGCGACACGCTGACGGCGACATCGGAGGTGATCGGCCTCAAGGAGAACTCCAATAAGGAAACCGGCGTCGTTTATGTGCGCTCAACAGGCAAGAACCAGCACGGCGAGGTCGTGCTGGATTACGCCCGCTGGGTGATGGTCAAAAAGCGCGACAAGCACGCGCCCGTCGGTCCGGAGGTTGTGCCCGATCTGCCGAGATCCGTCGCGCCCGCTGATCTCGGCAAGGCCGTGCCGCCGCTAAACGTCGCGGCCTATGACAGAGTGCTGGCCGGTTCGCCCTATTTCTGGGGCGACTATGAGAAGGGTGAGAAGATCGACCATATCGACGGCATGACAGTCGAGGAGGCGGAGCATCAGCTGGCGACGCGCCTCTATCAGAACAACTCAAAGGTCCATTTCAACCAATATTACGAAGCGCAGGGGCGTTTTGGCAAGCGCATCATCTACGGCGGCCATGTGATCTCGCTCGCTCGCGCTTTGTCCTTCAACGGGCTCGCCAACGCCTTCCATATCGCGGCGATCAACGGCGGGCGCCATGTCAATCCGCTGTTTTCCGGCGGCACGGTGTTCGCCTGGAGCGAAGTGCTCGACAAGGCCGAGATTCCCGGCAGGAGCGACATTGGCGCGTTGCGGCTGCGGCTGGTGGCGGCGAAGGACAAGCCCTGCGCGGAGTTCCCGCTCACCGGCGCCGACGGCAAGCCGGACCCGGCGGTGCTGCTCGATTTGGATTATTGGGCGGTGATGCCGAGGTAGCGCGAGGCGCCGTTTGGTTCGAAGCGCGCCTATCGACTTGCGTCGGCAGGCGTGTCGCTCCTGAGCCCTTTCTGTTCCGCGCTCACATCCGCGCCGGAAACCTGTCCTCTTCCGCCAGATTCGAGAACTTGGTGATCTCCGCCTCGAAGGCCAGCGGCACCATGCCGGTCGGTCCGTGGCGCTGCTTGCCGAGGATTGCCTCGGCGCGGCCATGCGCGCGCTCCATCTCGGTCTGCCAGGCGGTATGTTCTTCGGTGCCCTCGCGCGGCTCGCGGTTCTTTAGATAATATTCCTCGCGATAGACGAACATCACCACGTCGGCGTCCTGTTCGATGGAGCCGGATTCGCGCAAATCGGAGAGCTGAGGGCGCTTGTCGTCTCTGCTTTCGACCTGGCGCGAGAGCTGCGACAGCGCCATGATCGGAACCGCCAGCTCCTTGGCCAGCGCCTTCAGGCCCGTGGTGATTTCGGTCAGTTCCTGCACGCGGTTGTCGGAGCGGGCGCGCGAGCCGGAGAGCAGTTGCAGATAGTCGACCACCAGAAGATCGAGTCCCTTCTGGCGTTTCAGACGCCTTGCGCGCGCGGTGAGCTGCGCGATGGAAATGCCGCCGCTCTGGTCGATGTAGAAGGGAATGTTCTGCATTTCTCGCGCGGCTTCGGTAATGCGGCGGAAGTCGTCCTCGTTGATGTCGCCGCGCCGGATCTTGTAGCTGGCGACGCCCGATTGCTCGGCGATCACGCGGGTCGCCAATTGTTCGGCCGACATTTCCAGCGAGAAGAAGCCGACAATTCCGCCGTTGATGGTCCGGCGCGAACCGTCCGGCTCGAGCTCGAATTGATAGGCCTTGGCGATATTGAAGGCGATATTGGTGGCGAGCGCCGTCTTGCCCATGCCGGGGCGGCCCGCGACGATGATGAGGTCAGACTTTTGCAGGCCGCCCATCTTCTCGTCGAGATCGACCAGCCCCGTCGCCACGCCGGAGAGATGGCCGTCGCGTTGATAGGCGCTGCTGGCCATGTCTATGGCGATGGTCAGCGCGTCGGCGAAACGCTGGAAGCCGCCGTCGTAGCGCCCGGTTTCCGCGATGGCGTAGAGCTTGCGCTCGGCCTCTTCGATTTGCTGGCGCGGCGAGGAGTCGATCGGCGAATCGAAGGCGGTGTTGACGACCTCTTCGCCGATGCTGATTAGATCGCGCCGCACCGCGAGATCGTGGATGGTGCGGCCGTAATCCTCGGCGTTGATGATCGTCGTGGCCTCGGCGGCGAGCCGCGCGAGATAGGCCTGAATAGTGAAGCCCTCGGGCAATTCCATGCCGCTGAGGAAGGTTTTGAGCGTGATGACGGTGGCGAGCTTTCCGGCGCGGATCAACTGCGCGCAGACCTCGTATATGCGCCGGTGCAGCTCCTCGGAAAAATGCTCGGGCCGCAGGAAATCCGACACGCGGTCAAAAGCGTCGTTGTTGACCAACAGCGCTCCGAGCAACGCCTGCTCCGCTTCGATATTATGCGGAGGGACGCGCGTCGCGGTCTCTTTGGGCTCGGCGACCTGATACAGGCGCCGGCCCGGTAAGGGGTCGATTGCGGGCATTGGCTCTCTGGTTTCGAGTTAACTGTCCGTTAAACCTGCAAACGCGACTAACCCTACAAACGCGACGCGGAGGCCGTTCCGGGAACCCGAACTGTCGCATGTTCCGGGGCGCGCCGGCAATGGCCGAATCTGTCACATCTCGGCTTGGCGCGGCCCGTTTTCAGCTTATGCGTCTTATTCACATGACAGAAAAATTTCATCGCGCAAAATGACTAAAAATTCTTGCCTTCGGCGACGAATCGGCTCTGACGCCAAGCTACTCCCGGTGACCCAGCCGGCTATGTCGCCGCCCATAGAAAAAATAGACCAAAAGCCCCAAAGCCAGCCACACCACGAAGCGCTCCCAGGCGAGGGCAGGCAGTTTCGATAGCAGCCACAATGAAAACCCGATCCCGATCAGCGGGGTGAACGGCACGAAGGGCGTGCGGAACTTTCGCGCCGCGTCGGGTCTCGTGCGGCGCAGGGCGATCACTGCCAGACAGATCACCACAAAGGCCGACAAAGTGCCAATGTTCACCAGTTCCGCGACTTCACGGATTGGAAACAAGCCCGCGACAAGCGCGCAAAGCGCGCCGGCGATCAAGGTCGGGCGATATGGCGTGGCGAAGCGCGGATGCGCGACGGCGAACCAGGCCGGCAACAGCCCGTCGCGGCTCATCGCGAACCAGATGCGCGCACAGCCCAGCAGAAAGGCCAGCATCACGCTCAAAATCCCCGCCACCGCGGCCAGCGACACGATCAGCGTCACCCAGGGCATGCCGATGGCTGTAAAAGCGCTCGCCACCGGCGCGGCGTTGTTCAGCGTGTCGTAGCGCACGATGCCGGTGAGCGCGAAGGACATCGCGACATAAAGAGTCAGCGAAACGGCGAGCGACAGCAGTACGGCGCGCGGCACATCGCGTTGCGGTTCGCGCGCTTCCTCCGCCGCAGTGGTTAGCGTGTCGTAACCGAACACCGCGAAGAACACCACCGCGGCGCCCTGCACGACCCCGCCAAAGCCGAAGGGCATGAAAGGCCGCCAATTGGCGGAGTCGATATGCGGCGCGGCGGCGGCGATCACCAGAAGCACCGCCGCGACTTTGATAATCACCATCGCCGTATTGAAGCGCGCGCCCCATTCAACGCGCAGCGTCAACAGGCCCGCCACGCCAAGACTTCCGAGCACGGCGAATAGGTCGATCACATAGCCCGCGCCTCCAGCCGGCGCGCCCCGCGCCCAAAGCGGCGGCTCGATCCCGAATTGCGACAGCAACGCCTGAAGATAGCCAGACCAGCCGATGGAAACGACGGCGACGACGAGGGCGTATTCGAGCAATAGATCCCAACCGATAATCCAGGCGGCCAGTTCGCCGAGCACAGCATATGCGTAGGTATAGGCGCTGCCGGCGACGGGAATCATCGAGGCGAATTCGGCATAGCACAACGCTGCCGCGGCGCTGGCGACGCCGGCGATGACGAAGGACAGCGACACCGCGGGACCGGCCTGCGTCGCCGCGACGACGCCGGTGAGCACGAAGATGCCGACGCCGATCAACCCGCCAAGCCCGATGCTGGTGAGTTGCCACAGACCAAGCACGCGGCGGAAGCGCCCCGGCCGTCCCGCCTCGTCCTGGAGGGCTTCGATCGATTTCGTGCGCAGTAGACTCTTGAGCGTCATAGCGGCTCCGATGTTGAGGGCCGCTTATAGTCCGCCCTTATTTTTCAGCGCATGAAAGCGCTGAAACGGAGATTACGGTCGCCCGGGAGCCGGCGCGCAACCATTCGCGTTTCCGACTGCCGCTGACTGCAATCGCACATAAATAGCTGCGCGCTCCTAACGCCCCGCAATCAAAGAAGAAATTTGATAGGGGATTCGCTGCAAGTTCTTTGCTAGGCCGGCGGCGAAGGACTTGACAGCGCGCCGCATCACGACAAGCGGGTTGGCTTGGTTTCGTCTCGCGCTGTGAACTGATGGTTTGCTTTGGCCTGCGCGTGACGAAACAATTTTGATCGCCGCGCGGCTCTTCCGCCCAAGATTTCCACTTTGTTTCCTCGACGCGGCGGCGGCGACGGACTTGGACTCCGGCACAATTGGCGCTGCGGTGAAGTCCAGCGGAAGCTCGGGCTTTGCCTCAGCCACCATTTGAGGCGTCTCGTCGGGGGACAGAGTTGCGCCCGAGGGCCGCGCGGCGGCTTCACGGGTTTCCTCAGAATGGAGCGGCATTATCGGCGGCGCCGCGTCGAGACCAACGGCGTAGCCAATGGGAACGGCCGAGTACGGAGCTTTTTCCGGCAAGAAGCCTACCCAAGCCGTTTGAGCGTCGATCGTTGGTTTCCCCGATGACTCGGAAAACTGGGGTGAAGCGGAAAACTGGCCCCGATAAGCGTAACACATCGTCAAACCGGTGATTCCGATCACCAGTAAGGCCGCAATGGCGGAACGAAAAAACGCCCGCGTCGGTCTCACTGAATGCCCAGGGCAGGCAAGGAGAACAGGAGGGCTCGTGCAAAGCGAGCCGGTCGCACGAGCAGGGGCGATAGTGGCGACATGGGAGGCCGCAAGCACAGGCGCGGCGGCAGAAACAGGATCGTCCATACTGCGGCGGGCGATCATTGTGGCCTCTTGAGGCCAAAAGATTTCGGGCGCGGGCTTTGGCTCGCCAAACAGCTCCTGGGCTACGCGGACCCGCCAAACCGTCATTCCATCTTGCGGACTTCCAAAGAAGTCGCGCGATTTGTCATAAAGGCCGAGACTTACTTGATCGCAAACGCTTTCAGAGGTAAGATCATCGCCTTCGTCTATTAACTCCCCACATTCCACGAACAACGTTGAGGAGAGTTGAACACGAAAGCTGTATTTTCTAGTAAGCGGATTTTCTATTGAGATAATTTGCAGCTTGGCGCCAAGTATAAAGGCGCGTATCAATGCTCTACTTTCGGCTTCTCCGAATTCGAGTGGGGCCTCTTTGAAATCTAAATCGCAAAGCTCGCATTTGAAACGCAATGGGAACTTCTTGAGTGGAAACTTGTTGCCGTCGACGTAAGCTTCATCGAATTCAACGGAAAATCGGACGCATTCGGTTTCCGTCAGGCTATAATATGTATGTTTCGACTTCGCCTCTGGACTTTCGATATCTCGAATGAGCGGCGGCAACATAAAGTCGTCTCCCGCCTTCGTATAGATCGTCCGACAAGCCTCAAAAAGCTCTTCTCGACTGAGAGCCCACATGTTCACCCTCCCGCACTCGATCGCGTCGCATGTGTCGAAAGCTTCGAGAACGCGACGCCGCTCCCGTGACGTGGGCGCGCAATCGGTCGCAAACGCGCTCGAATGAACGCATTTGGGCGTCGTTCAACAGGGGAATAATGCATTTTGCAGCGGGTCATGGTCGTCTGCACACTCACTTGAGACCAACTGCCGGAGGCGCATCGGTCGCAGAATCTTCTAAACTTGCCCTTGCCGTGAGGGCCCGCCAAAGTCCAGCTGTTATCAGCGACGGCGCCGAAAGTTAGGCGGCGCATCGACTTTGGACAACCATTTGCTGCGCATAATAATAAAATAATTGTGGACAACTCGATAGCGTGGCGACGTTTTCATCGTCGTCGCAGAAATGACCGGCCCGTGTTTTCCACGCTTCTCTATTCGCAAATCGTCTTCAGCGCAGCCCATTCCGCGTCGCTGAGCACCGCCGGCCCGCGCGAGCCCCGATCCTGCGCAGCGAGAAAGTCGAGCCGCTGCTGGCTCAGGGGATGGTCATGCAAAATGGTGGCGACGCCATTGTTCTCCGGGCCGGTGATGCGCAACAGCAATTCGCCCAATGGCTTCGCCGGGCGCCCGAGTTTGCCCAGCGTCGCGGCGGCGAAAGCGTCGGCGGCCGCCTCCGACTCGCGCGAATGGGCGGCGAACAGCAGCGTCTTGCTGGCGTAGATGAGCGCGCCGCCACCTGTCACATGGCCGAACAACAGGCCGATCAGATAAGCGGCGCCGCCGTCGGCGATCATGCGGCGCAGATGGTCGCGATGCTGCAAATGCCCCAGTTCATGCGCCAGCACGCCGGCCACTTCGTCCCGATTCTCGGCTTTGCCGAGAAGGCCCGACAGCAGGTAGATTTTTCCGCCCGGCAGGGCGAAGGCGTTGGGGTTTTTCGACGGGATGGCGACGATTGTCGCCGGCAAGCGCAAATCCGACGCGCTCTGAAGCCGGGCCGAAAGTTTAAGCAAGGCTGCGGCTCCCGCTGGCGCGGCGCACTGCTTAGTCCCGAACATTGAGCGCACCTGACTGTCAGCGGCCTGGCCCAGACTACGCTCGATTGAGATCGGCATCCGCGCCGCGATGCGGTCGGCTGCGTAGGGAACGCCAAGCCAGATCAATCCGACGATTGTCGCAAGGCCTGCGAGAGACCAGCCGGTCGCCATCGGCGTCGCGGCGTTTCGCGCGCTTTCTCCTTCCAGCAAGCGGCAGCGCGCGGCGATTTGCGCCTGCAAGGCCGGATCGCGCGCTTCGAGACGCGCTAGTTCAGGCGCGGCCAAGGCGCGCAGACGCCAGACGCCGCCGTCAACGCTTTGCCGGCGCACGTCGGCATAAGGCCAGGCGGTCAGAAAGGCGCCGTTTTCGGAAATTTCCAGCGCAGGGCCGAAGCGAAGGGCGACGCGGCGCGCTTTATTGACCCAGCCGTCAAAATAAACGGCTTCCCAATCGCGTGCGCTCTTCGGGGGCTCGGTCATGGTGCGCGCCTGTCAAAAGAGGCTCGGGATGATGAGGACTATCGGCCAGACCTTCGCTCGGCGCAATCGCCGTTCGTTCGCGCGCGTTGATCCCTTTGGCGCAAGCGAGCCGACAAAAGATCGGCGAACTCTCCGCGCTCTTTCAGGCGCGTCGGCGAATCGCGTTAACGGGCTTGGACTCGCTGGGGAGTCCGACTAAGCTGTTTCTGTATGAGACCGCCCGGGTCGCCGTCGGCGGAAGCGCGGGGACGTTGAAATGTCGCGTATAATGATGGCGATGGTTTTGGCGGGGTTCGCAGGCGGCGGCTGCGCTCTTTGGACGCCTCCGTCACGCGCCGAGACGGTCGCGACGGAGGCCGTGTTGCGCGAGCGGCCTAGCGCCAAGGCGCAAGCGCTGGCCGTGCTCGCCGCGGGGGCAGAACTGATTATCGAAAGCCCACGTCAGGGCGCGAGCCGCGACTGGACTTTCGTCACGGTTTCCGGCCTGCGCGGTTATGTCGCCAGCGCCGCGCTTTCGCCTCAGTCCTACGCATCCACGCTGGCGGCCGAGAGTCCGCATTGCGATCTCGGCTATCCTTACTCCGGCAGCAGCGTCTATTTCACCGGGCTCACGGAGTTGCGCACATCGGAGCCGCTTGGCGCCTTATTCGGCTACCACGTCCAACGGCCCTGCCGCCCCTGATTCGCATGTGATTTTTTTTTAAATGCGACGTGACGCCGTCGCCGTCTTCGCAGCGGCAAAAAACCTGCGACAAATTCGCGCGATGAAGCGACATTCGAATATCGCCTGGCGCCGCGATCGAACAATGTGCGCATCTAAAGCCGCGCCATTCCGGGCGAAAGCCGCCACAGTATTTCGCACGATGTGACACTTGCGCGCAGCGATGCTTTGAGGACCCGTTCGTTGATCATTGTCAAATTACTGTCGCGTTGTGCATCGTACAATTCTCAGGCAATTCGCGAAGATGTTTCGCAGGAATCGGCGGGCTTTCCCGCGTATTCAATGCATTTCGCACATGCGCGCGAAAAATTCATGAGGACATGACATCATGGAGCGGCTGCCTCTCATTCCGAAACGACGGACCTTTGGCGAAATATCGCTATCGGCGATCTTTCTGTTGCTTGCTGTCGCCACGGCCTTCATCGCGACGCGGGCTTATACGCCGGCTTACGCGTTTCACGCGACGTTGTTCTCGCTCGGCTCCGTGCTCGCCGTCGTCGCGATCAACATACGCTATAACGCGCGACCGATCGCGTCGGCGCCGCTCGCCATCGACGGCAAGCCCAATTACAATTACGGCCCGATCAAATTCGCCTCATTGGCCGCATTGTTCTGGGGCACGGCGGGGTTTGTCGTCGGGCTGTATCTGGCGCTCGAACTCGCCTTTCCGATACTCAACTTCGATTTGCCCTGGATCAACTTCGGGCGGCTGCGGCCATTGCACACCTCGGCGGTAATCTTCGCCTTCGGCGGCAACGTGCTGCTAGCGACGTCCTTCTACGTCATGCAGCGCACTTCACGCGCTCGCATCGCCGGCGATCTTGCGCCTTGGTTCGTGGTGCTGGGCTACAACTTCTTCATCCTGATCGCCGGCACCGGCTACCTGCTCGGCGTGACGCGCGGGCATGAATACGCCGAGCCGGAGTGGTATGCGATTTTGTGGCTGGTGATCGTCTGGGTCACTTATCTGCTTGTCTATCTCGTCACGCTGGCGCGACGCCAGGAGCCGCATATTTATGTCGCCAACTGGTTCTATCTCGCCTTCATCCTCACGGTCGCCGTGCTGGTGCTCGGCAACAACACCGAAATCCCGATCTCGATCTTCTCGCCGCAGTCGGTGATCGTCTGGTCCGGCGTGCAGGACGCGATGATCCAGTGGTGGTATGCGCATAACGCCGTGGGCTTCTTCCTGACGGCGGGCTTCCTGGGCATCGTCTATTATTTCGTGCCCAAGCGCGCCGAGCGGCCGATTTACTCTTACCGCCTGTCTATCGTGCACTTTTGGGCGCTGATCTTCCTCTACATCTGGGCGGGTCCGCATCATCTGCACTACACCGCGCTGCCCGACTGGGCGCAGACCCTCGGCATGGTGTTCTCGGTGATGCTCTGGATGCCGTCCTGGGGCGGCATGATCAACGGCTTGATGACGCTGTCCGGCGCGTGGGACAAGCTGCGCACTGATCCGGTCCTGCGGATGTTGGTTGTGTCGGTCGCCTTCTATGGCATGTCGACGTTCGAAGGCCCGCTGATGTCGGTGAAGGCGGTCAATTCGCTGAGCCATTACACCGACTGGGGCATCGGGCATGTGCATTCGGGGAGTCTGGGCTGGGTCGGCTTCGTCTCCTTCGGCGCGCTTTATTGCCTGATCCCCTGGGTCTGGAACAAGAAGCTCTACTCGCTGAAGCTGGTTAACTGGCACTTCTGGATCTCGACCATCGGCATCGTTTTCTACATCTCGGCGATGTGGGTCGCGGGGATCATGCAGGGCCTGATGTGGCGCGCATACACCGCGCAAGGCTTCCTCGAATATTCCTTCGTCGAGACGACGGAAGCGCTGCACCCCGAATATCTCATCCGCGCGGCTGGCGGCGGGCTCTTCGTGGTCGGCATGCTGATCATGCTGGTGAATATTTACAAGACCATAGCGGCGCCCAGGGCTGAAGCGGTTCTCGACGGCGTCGCGTCGCCCATCCCGGCAGAGTGAGGACGAGACAAATGTCCAATTCGACCCAACATGCTCCCGCCTCGGGACTGAGCAAGCTGCTGGAAACCAACTCGATCGTCCTGCTGCTTGCCGTTCTGCTGCTCGTTTCGGTCGGCGGCCTCGTCGAGATCGTGCCCTTGTTCTATCTCAAGAACACGATCGAACAGGTGGAAGGCGTGCGGCCCTATACGCCGCTCGAACTCGCCGGCTTCAACATTTACGTGCGCGAGGGCTGCTACACCTGCCACTCGCAGATGATCCGCCCGTTGCGGGACGAAGTCGAGCGCTACGGCCATTATTCGCTGGCGGCGGAGAGCATGTACGATCATCCGCATCAATGGGGCTCGAAGCGCAATGGTCCCGATCTCGCGCGCGTCGGCGGCAAATATTCCAACGACTGGCAGCGCGACCATTTGCGCGATCCGCGCGCCGTGGTGCCGTCCTCAATCATGCCGGGCTACGCGTTCCTGTCGAAGACGCCGGTGAACGGCGCCCATCTCGACGAGCAGATGCGCCTGTTGCGCGTCGTCGGCGTGCCCTACAGCGACGAGCAGATCGACAACGCCGCCGCCGATCTCGTCGCGCAGGCCGCCTCCGACGACCCAGGCGGCGCCGATCTGCAGAAGCGCTATCCCAACGCCGTGCTCGGCGACGCAGCCGGCAAGTCCTCTCCCACCGAGGAAGACGCGCTGATCGCTTATCTGCAGCATCTCGGCGTCTCCGTGGACTTCAAGCTTTACGACGACAAGGCCAACATCAGGTGAGCGTTATAGGGCGTCCCACAGGACGCCCGTCCGAGGGAGGAACGGAACTATGACGACAGGAGACGTTTCCACTTTCGAAGCGTGGCGCGACTTCGCCGCGTCCTGGGGCTTCGCCTATTTCGGCCTGATCTTTATCGGGGCGCTCGCCCATGTGCTGCGGCCTTCGCGCCGCAAATACTTCGACGAGGCCGGCAAAATTCCGCTGCGGGAGGACTGAGAATGTCCGTGGACAATCTGCACGACAGAAAAATTCGCATCGACGAGCACAGCGGCACGGCCACGACCGGGCACGAGTGGGACGGCATAGAGGAGCTCAACACGCCGCTGCCGCGCTGGTGGGTATGGACCTTCATCGCGACGGTGGTTTGGTCGCTCGCCTATTGCGTCGTTTATCCGGCCTGGCCGTTGCTGCATGGCGCGACCGAGGGCGTTCTGGGTTGGCATTCACGCACCGCGGTGGTTCAGGATATCGCCGATCTGCAAGCGACGCGCGCGCCGATCCTCGCCAAGATCAACGACGCACCGCTCGAATCCGTCGAGCAAAACCCCGAACTGCTCGCCGCGGCGCGCACGGTCGGCCGCGTGGCCTTCCTCAACAATTGCGCCGCCTGCCATGGCGCCGGCGCGCAGGGAGCGAAGGGCTATCCAAATCTCAACACCGACGCCTGGATCTGGGGCGGCAAGCTTGCCGACATAAAGACCACTATCGAACATGGCGTGCGCTGGGACGCCGACAAGCAAAGCCGCTCCGGCTCCATGCCGGCCTTTGGGCGCGACGGCGTCCTCACGGCGGAGCAGGTTTCGGACGTCGCGGATTACGTGCGCACCATGGCCGATCTCCCGGACGCGCTGGCGCCCGAGCCCAAGGGCGAAAAGATCTTCGAGGAGAATTGCGCAGCCTGTCATGGCTCGGAAGGCAAGGGCAATCCGGGGGTCGGCGCGCCCAATCTGTTCGACGCGATCTGGCTTTATGGCTCCGACAAGGCGGCCGTCGTCAATCGGATCAATCAGGGCGGCGGCGGCGTGATGCCGGCCTGGAAAGGCCGTCTCGACGACACGACGATCAAGGCGCTGACCGTCTACGTTCATTCGCTCGGCGGCGGCCAGTAAAACCTCGCGCGCCGGTCCCGCCTGGGGGCTGGCGCGCGGCTTTAAGTGACCTCAAGAGGGTTTTGCTTGTCCAACTCGGAAACGACAACCAGCGGCAATGCCGACGGCGCCCTCTACGCGCCCGCGCGCAAAATTTACCCCAAGAAGGTCGACGGCGAATTTCGTCGGATCAAATGGGGCGTTCAGCTGTTCACGATGGCTGTCTACTATCTGCTGCCGTTCGTGCGCTGGCATCGCGGCGCAGGCGAGCCGTCGCAGGCGGTTCTGGTCGATTTAGAACATCGTCGTTTCTATTTCTTCTTCATCGAGATCTGGCCGCAGGAGGTCTATTACATCACCGGTCTGTTGATCGTCGCAGCGCTGACGCTGTTCCTGATGAACGCCGTGGCGGGCCGCATCTGGTGCGGCTACATGTGCCCGCAGACGGTCTGGACCGACCTGTTCATGATGAGCGAACGCTGGATCGAGGGCGATGCGCGTGAGCGCATGCGCAAGGACGCGGGGCCCTGGACAGCGCAACGGATTCGCGAAAAATTCGCCAAGCACGGGCTGTGGTTATTGATCGCCTGGTGGACCGGCGGCGCATGGGTGATTTATTTCGAGGACGCGCCAACCCTTGTCTACAAGCTTGCCACTTTCGCGCCAGGCTGCGGTCAGGCCTATATGTGGATCGGCATTTTCACCTTCACGACATACGTGCTTGCCGGAGTCATGCGTGAGCAAACGTGCCTTTACATGTGTCCTTGGCCGCGCATCCAGGCGGCGCTGACCGATGAATACGCGCTCAACGTCACCTACCGCTACGATCGGGGCGAGCCGCGCGAGTCGCTGAAACATGCGGCGCTGCTGCGCGCGCACGGCCAGCCGGCCGGGGACTGCGTCGATTGCGGCCAATGCGTCGCCGTCTGTCCGACTGGCGTCGATATTCGCCACGGCGCCTCGCTCGGCTGCATCCAATGCGGATTGTGCATCGACGCTTGCGACAGCGTGATGGAGAAGATCGGCCGCCCAACGCGGCTGATCGCCTATGACACGGAGATGAACATCAAGCGCCGCCAATGCGGCCAGCCGTCGATCTACAAGCCGATACGCGTGCGGACCATTATCTATGCGGCGCTGATTCTCGCCATCGGCGGCTTCATGTTGTTCACCCTGGCGACGCGCGGCGATATGCGCCTGAATGTTCTGCACGACCGCAACCCGCTCACGGTGACGCTGAGGGACGGCGGCGTGCGCAACGCCTACACGATCCGCATCTCAAACATGAAGGCGGAGACCCGCCGCTTCGCGCTGGAGATCGACGGCGCGGCGGGCGCGCAGGTCGAAGTCGTGGGCGAGGCGACGGACGCGCAGGGGCGCCTCGTCGTTGAGGTCGGCGTGGACCAGACGCGCGAGGCGCGCGTGCTGGTGACGATGCGCGGCGCTCACGGTGCGGAAACGCCGCTTCCGCTCGTCTTCACCGCGCGCGAAATCGACGGCGACGCCAGCATATCCGCGAAGGACGTCTTCCTTTGGCGATAGCGCCGCCGCGGCGCCGCGCCTTTTGGGCAGGAGAACTCCAATGTCGTTTCACGATCCCGCTGCGAACATGAATGAAGCCGACAAGGGAAAGCCTCTCACGGGGTGGAAAGTGCTGGCCATGTTGCTGGCGTTTTTCGGCGTGATCGGCTCCGTCAACGCCGTCATGGTCTATTCCGCGCTTTCGACGTTCAGCGGCGAGGTCGAGGCTCACCCCTATGAGCACGGCGTCGCCTACAACCGCGACATCGCCAGCGCGCGCGAACAGGCCGCACGCGGCTGGAAAGTGGACGCGTCGCTTGAGCGTCTCGCTTCCGGCGAGACGCAGATTGTGGTGCGGGCGCGCGACGCCCGCAGCTTTGAGATTTCGGGCGTCGACATCGCCGCCAATCTGGCGTCGCCCGTCGATAAAAAGCAGGACGTGGCGGCGAAGCTGCAAGAGACGGCGCCGGGCCGCTTCGAGGCCCGTGTCGTCTTGGCGCCGGGCGCGCGCGATCTTGAGCTGACGGCTTCGCAGAGCGGACGCGAGGTTTTCCGCTCCCGCAACCGCCTGCAAGTCGATTGAGCCTGCGATGAGCGCGCCCGCCATCGACTTCGAGGCGCTTGTCACGCGCGGCAAGGATGGGTCGTTTCGCTTCGAGGCGGCGATCGAGGGGATGACCTGCGCCGCTTGCATCGGCGACATCGAATCAGCCCTGCGCAATCTCCCCGGCCTCATCGCCGCGCGCGTAAACTACACCAACCGGCGGCTGTCGCTGGAATGGCGCGAAAGCGCGTTCGAGCTCGCTGGCGTTTCCGAACGTCTGCGCCGAATGGGCTATCGCCTGCATCCTTTCGAACTCGCCAACGGCGAGCGCGCGGAGCAGGAGACGTCGAAGCGGCTGTTGCGCTGCCTGGCCATCGCCGCCTTCGCCGCGATGAACATCATGCTGCTGTCCGCCGCCGTGTGGATCGGCGAAGGCGCCGACATAGACCCCGCGACGCGCGATATGTTCCACGGCCTTTCGGCGTTGATCGCGCTGCCGGCGGCGGCTTTCGCTGGCCAGCCCTTCTTCGAGAGCGCCTTCAATGCCTTGCGCGCGCGCCGACTCAACATGGACGTTCCGATTTCGCTTGGCGTCGTGCTCGCCTTGGCCATGTCGGTTTATGAGACGCTGAACCATGCCGAGCGCGCTTATTTCGACAGCGCGATCATGCTGCTCGCCTTTCTGTTGCTTGGGCGCTATCTCGATGCCGCGATGCGTCGCAAGACGCGCAGCGTCGCCGCCAATCTCGCGGCGTTGCGCGCGCCGCTCGCCTGCCGACTTGGCGCCGACGGCCGCGAGACAATGATCGCGGCGGCGCAGTTGCGGCGCGGCGATCACGTGGTCGCGCGTGCGGGCGAAGTTCTGCCGGCGGATGGCGTCGTGATCGCCGGCGTCTCGACGCTCGACGAAAGTCTCGTCACCGGAGAGACCGCGCGCCGGCATGTCGCCGCAGGCGACCGGGTCTACGCCGGCAGCCTGAATTACGATGGCGCGCTGACGCTGCAGGTCGAGGCGGCGGGCGGCGGCACGCTGCTCGGCGAGATTGAGCGTCTGCTTGAGAAGGCGACGAGCGCGCGCTCGCGCTACGTGCGGCTCGCCGATCGCGTCTCGCGGTTCTATGCGCCTGTGGTGCATTTGGCCGCGCTGGCGACGGCGCTGTTTTGGCTGTGGCGTGGCGCCTCGATGCACGACGCGCTGGTGACGGCCATCTCCGTGCTGATCGTCACCTGTCCCTGCGCGCTGGCGCTCGCCGTGCCGGCGGTTCAGGTGGTCGCCAGCGGCGCCTTGTTCCGTGCCGGCGTGTTGCTCAACGCCGCCGACGCGCTCGAACGCTTCGCGCAAATCGACACCGTGGTGTTCGACAAAACCGGGACGCTGACCTCGCCGCACCCTTGCGTCGTCAATGCGCAAGACATCGCCCCGGATCTCGCCTTAGTCGCGGCGGGCCTGGCGCGCGCCAGCAGCCATCCGCTGGCTCTGGCCGTGGCGCGGGCGCGCCCCGACGCGCCCATGCTCGCTGATGTGACGGAAGAGCGCGGGCAGGGGGTGCGCGCGCTCATCGAGGGAGTTGAGGCGCGGCTTGGTTCGCCGAGCTTTTGTGGGCTTGAGCGGGAAGTCGCGGATCTTGGCGCGCTGGCGCCGGAGGTCTCGCTGGTCGGTTTCCGACACGGCGTGCGTTATGCGCTGTTCAAACTGCGCCAGACCTTGCGCGACGACGCGGCGGCGACGCTGGCGGCGCTGGCGCGCCGCAGTCTAACTATCGAGATTCTCTCGGGCGACCGCGCCGAGGCTGTGGAGTCGGTCGCCAAAGCGCTCGATGTCGCTGAATGGCGCGGCGGGCTGAAGCCCGCCGACAAGGTGGCGCGCATCGGGGCGTTGCGGTCGGCGGGCCACAAAGTTCTTATGGTCGGCGACGGACTCAACGACGCGCCGGCGCTGGTGAGCGCCTACGCCTCCATGTCGCCGATTGACGCCACGCAGGTGACGCAGGCGGCGGCCGACGCGGTGTTTTTGGGCGACCGCCTCGCGCCGGTGCTCGCGATGGTTGAAACCAGCGTCCATGCGCAGCGCGTCATGCGCCAGAATCTCGCGCTGTCGGCGGCCTATAATCTCTGCGCGACGCCGCTCGCCATGCTCGGGCTCTTGACGCCGTTGATCGCCGCCGCCGCCATGTCGGGCTCCTCGCTACTGGTGACGCTCAACGCTCTTCGCACGGGCGCTCAGCCGCGCGCGCTTCGGGAGGGCGCGCCATGACCGTGTTGCTGTTTCTCGTGCCGCTGGCGCTCGCCTTAGGCTTTGTCGGCCTGATGGCTTTTCTTTGGTCTTTGAAATCGGGGCAATATGACGATCTCGACGGCGCCGCGCAGCGGGTGCTGTCGAACGACGACATCGAGGAGGAGCGGCGGTGAGCGCCGACGATTTAAGAGTGCGTCCGGGCGAACTGGCCTGTCTGTGCGGCTCGATTGACACCAGCGACGACGCGCTCGACGCGCATGATCTCGGGCGCCTCGCCGTCGGCTTTGGCCTTTCGGCGCTGGCGCAGGCGCTGGTGCTTTCGACCTTGCCCGAGGCGAGCCGTCTTCTTGCGCCGACGCTCAATCGGCTTGGCTGGCCCTATGCGCTGCTGCTGGTCGGCGCTGCGCTTGCGACTTTTCCGGCGGCGTTTCTCATCGACGCCTTCGGGCGGCGATCCGCCTTCGCGCTGGGGGCGAGTCTTGGCGTCGCGGGCGGGTTGCTGACGGCCTTCGCGGTCTCGCGCGGAAATTTTCCCGCCCTGTGCCTCGGCGCCTTCTGGCTTGGGCTCGCTCAGGGCTTCGCCCTGTTTTACCGCCACATAGCGGCGCGCGGCTCGACGCTTGCGACGCGGGCGGGTCTCGTGGTTCTGGCCGGGGGCGCTGTGGCGGCCGGCGGCGCGCCGGCGCTGATCGGGTTTGGCGGGCTGTTCGGCGAGGGCGTCGGGCCGCTGCTGATCATCGCGGCGGCGCTGCACGCACTCGCTCTGTGGCTGGCCACGCGTCTGCCTCACGCGGTCGCCCCGACAAATTTGCAAGCGCGACCGAGCGCCGCTTTGTCCTGGCGCTTTTTCGCCGCCACGCTGGCCGGCGCGCTGGGCTGGTTCTTCATGGCGGCGGGGATGTTGCACGGGCCTCTGCAACTCTCGCTGTGCCAGGCGTCGCGCGGCTTTGTCGGCGCGGCGATGGCGTGGCATCTGCTCGCGATGTATGGGCCGGCGGCGCTCGCCGCGCGCTGGCCGGCTCTGGCGCCGCCAATCGCCGCGATGCTCGGCGGACTGGCGGCGATGCTGCTGGCTTTGGGCGTTTTGCGCGCCGGCGCGAGCGTCGCCGGCGTCACCGCGGCCTTGATGGCCATCGGCGCGGGATGGTCGCTGGTCAATGTGGGCGCGATGCGCCTGTTGCACGACAAAGGCCGCCCGCCGCGCCTCGCGCTGGCGCTGCACGACCTGTGCCTGCTAAGCGCGGCGGCGGCGGGAGCGCTGGCGTTTTAGGCGGCGGTTGGCGGGGGCGAAACCCATAAGATCGGAAGGCCGCCGAAACTCCCCGGGCGCCAGAAGAAAGAAGCGATCAAGCGCCGCGATCATGGCGAGGAAACGCCTGCTGAGATTGGGCGGAGCTATAACGTGTCGGGGTGGACGATTTCGAGGCTGACCACGTGAGCCATGATCAATTCTCCGCTCGGCCATCCCACACTTTGCACCTTTACACTAGAGATTCTGCGGCGTTCGGCGGCGTCCTGTAAAATGCGCTGTGGGAAGGGCGACGCCACAAGAAGTCGCCCTTCCCGATCAATCGCAAGTGAGTCCGCCCTCGGAGCCTTTGGTATAATTGAAACCCGAAGACCAGTTAGGCGACCACAGCGAACGTATAGGTTCCCGCGGGATGCCCGTCGGCGAGCACTGTAAGAACGGCGTGGCCAAGGATTGGATTGCCACCCCAGAACGGCACGCCAAACGGCGTTCCGGTGCCGCCAGCGTAACCGCCGGGGAAGGCGAAGTACTGTCTTTGGGCGGTCAAAGGTGATCCCCCTTTGAAGGTAACCACGAATTCGAGAGTATGAACAGGTTTGCTGTTACTGAAATTGAGCCAATAAAGATTGTTCTGCGTAAATGTGCTTTGCTTGACCTGTTGGACGGCTGGACCGAACGCTGTCTGCGAAACCCAGACAGGGGATGCGACCTTGGCTACTATTGCTTCGAATTCTTTGGGTGCAGGATGCGGCAGCGCATTGAAATGTTGTTGTGCCATTGTATGACTCCCAGATTCAATTAGATATTACTTGGCCATTTTAGAAGGCTGAATGCTACTTTGTCGCCCTCGCAGGCCACTTAAGGAACTCCGCGCCTGTCCCAAGGTTCCACAGGGCGCCCAAAAAAAGATCGAGAAAACGCCGAGTTGATCGAAGTCGAGATTCACGTCCTATTTGCCGCAACTTCCATAATGACCCTTCCGAAAACCAACAACCCCCCCCTTTCCACTCACGTCGCGGGCCTCGCTTCCTGCGCTGATCGCTTCCCTTTCGTTATCAGCCGCCAACGTCCGCGATTGGCTTTAGCGGCGTTCCACGCCTCCCGCGCTACTTCCCCGCCTCTCGCCGCTCCAGCGCCGCCAGGGCCGCCTTCGCTATGTCGTGGGCGTGTTTCTCCGTTCCGGCGACGACGCCCTTCTGCACTGGCAGGCTTTTGCCGCGGGCAAAAATCTCCCATTGCCACATGGCGCCGCGTCCCGAGCCGCCGCGCGACCGCAGGGCTATCGAATATTTGTTTTCTGTTTCAGTGATGTTTGTCATGCGTCGTTATCGCACGCGCCGGCGCTTCGCGCCATAGGATCGAATTCGGCTCTGCGGCGTTCATCCTCTGGTCAGCATCTCCATGGTTATGTGTCGGCGTTTCTATAAATAATGCGGCGAGAGGCGACGATGGCTCCTGGACCCGATCCTTATGCGGCGATGATGGCGTTCAACCGTTTTGGTCTCGGCGCCAAGCCCGGCGATCTCGCTCTAGCGGCGAGCGATCCGCGCGGCTTCCTGCTTGAAGAGCTGCGCGCGCCAAACGCCGGGCGCATCCCTTCGGACGGTCTGCAGGCGACGCCGCAGGCGCTGCAAATGTTTTTCGCCGAGCAGCAGCAGTTGCGCATCGCGCGCGAGACCGCCGCCGCCATGGCCGTGCCGCTCGCCATGGCCAGCGCCAACGCGAGCCCGACGGACGCCAAGCCCGCGGATTCAAAGCCGGCCGACGTAAACCCCGCGGACTCAAAGCCGATGGAAGCCAAACCTGCGGACTCCAAGCCTGCGGAGGCCAAGCCCAAACCGCAGGAGCCGCCGGTGGAGCAAAAACTTTTTCGCGCCGAGGCGATGGCGCGCTTTAACGCGCAGCTCAAAGCGGGGGCGGGCCTTGTCGAGCGGCTGGTCGCCTTCTGGTCCAATCATTTCGCGGTGTCGGTAGCCAAGGGCCAGGCGCTTCGGGCGACCGCCGGCGCCTTCGAGCGCGAGGCGATCCGTCCCCATGTGCTCGGCAAATTCGGGGATCTATTGATCGCCGTCGAATCCCATCCGGCGATGATTTTCTATCTCGACAATCAGCGCTCCATCGGTCCCGGCTCCAACGCGGGCCGTTTCGACGGCAAGGGGCTCAACGAAAATCTCGCCCGCGAAATTCTCGAACTGCACACGCTCGGCGTCGATGGCGGCTATGCTCAGTCAGACGTCACGGCGCTGGCGCGCGTCATTACGGGATGGAGCATCGCCGAAGCAGGGAGCGAAACAGGCGAGCCGGGGGCGTTCCTGTTCAAAGCCAATTGGCACGAGCCCGGCGTGCATAATCTGCTCGGCAAGAATTATCCGCAAACGGGCAGGGCTCAAGGCGAGGCGGCGCTGCATGATCTTGCGCGCCATCCAGCGACGGCGCGCCACATCGCGACGAAGCTCGCGCGCCATTTCGTCGCGGACGCGCCGCCGCAAGATCTCGTCGACGCGCTGGCGAAAGCCTTTCGCGACAGCGACGGCGATCTCGCAGTTGTGAGCGCGGCGCTCGTCGCGCATGACCACGCCTGGAGCGCGCCGCCGACCAAGATTCGCGACCCCAACGAATTCGTGATCGCGGCGATGCGCGCGACGGGCTTTACGCCAAACGACCCCGGCCAAATTTGGGGCGTGATGAATTCGCTGGGGATGCCGCTGTGGCAGCCGGCGGGGCCGAACGGCTATGCCGACACCACCCCGGTCTGGGCCTCGCCCGAACAGATGAAGTTGCGGCTCGACGTCTCCTGGCAGATGGCGCAGCGGGCGCGCGACGTCGGTCCGCCGCTCGGCGTGCTGGACACTGTCTGCGGTCTCGCCGCCTCGCGCGAAACGCGCGACGCCCTTTCGCATGCCGAATCACGCCCGCAGGCGTTGGCGCTGCTGTTCATGTCCCCCGAATTCCAGAGGAGATAGTCATGAGGCTTCTCGTTCCCGCGCCAATCCTCTCGCGCCGCGCCGCGCTGCAAGGCCTTTCGGTTTCCTTCGCAGCCGCCTTTGCGCCAAAGCCCGTCAGCGCCGCCGGCGCGCGCGATCCGCGCGTCGTGGTGATCATTTTGCGCGGCGCGCTGGATGGTCTGACGGCGGTGGCGCCTATCGGCGATCCCGATTACGCGCTGCTGCACGGCGCGCTGGCGCTGCCGGCGGTCGGCGATCACGCCGGCCTTCCGCTCGACGGCTTCTTTGCCCTCAATCCGGCGATGCCGGTGTTCGCGCGGCTGTATAAGGAGAAGCGCGCGCTCGCCGTGCACGCGGTGGCCACCAATTATCGCGAACGCTCGCATTTCGACGGGCAGGACGTATTGGAGAGCGGCTATCCCGGTCCGAACCGCACCGACAGCGGCTGGCTCAACCGCGCCATCTCGCTGCTTCCAGCGGCGGGCGGCGCTTCCGCGCGCGGGACTCCAGAGCGCGGACTTGGCGTCGGCGTCACGGCGCCGCTGGTGATGCGCGGGGCGGCCCCGGTGCTCGGCTGGGCGCCGCAGGGGCTTCCCAGCGCCGGCGACGCCCTGGCCATGCGCGCGCTCGATCTCTATGCCCACCGCGACCCGGCGCTCGGCGCCGCCTTGCAGGCCGGTCTCGACACCGAGAAAATGGCGACGCAGGGCGGCATGAGCGAAGAGGCCAAGAAGAACAAGGGCGGCATGGATCAGCCCGGCGGCATGCGCCAGGCGGCGGCCGGCGCGGCGAGGCTGCTGGCGGCGCCCGAGGGGCCGCGCGTCGCGGCGGTGGCTTTCGACGGGTGGGACACCCATCAGAACGAGGGCGCTGGGACCGGCCAATTGGCAAACCGCCTTTCCGGGCTCGACGGCGCCTTCGAGGAGTTCGAGAGGGGCCTTGGCGAGCGTTGGAAGGACACGACTATCGTCGCGATCACCGAATTTGGCCGCACCGTGCGCATAAACGGCACTAGCGGCTCCGACCACGGGACGGGAACGGTCGCCTTCCTCGCCGGCGGCGCCGTCGCGGGCGGACGCGTCGTCGCCAATTGGCCGGGCCTCAAGGCCAACCAGCTCTACCAGGGCCGCGATCTCGCGCCGACCACGGATTTGCGCAGCGTTTTGAAGGGCGTTCTCGCCGATCAGCTGGGGATTTCGGCGCAGGCCTTGGCGGAAAAAGTGTTCCCGGACTCGGCTGGCGTGGCGCCGATGAAGGGATTGGCGCAGGCTTAAACCTTAAGAGGAAGCGAAAAAAGGAACGACGATGCAGATCAAGCCTTATCTCTTCTTCGAGGGACGCGCCGACGAGGCTATCGGATTCTATCAGCAGGCTTTGGGCGCCAAGCTCGTCATGCGGCTGCGCTATAAGGACAATCCCGACGGCGTGCCGTCAAATCCCGCCATCGCCGAGAACGTGATGCACGCGCAGCTGCAAATCGGCGACTCGACGTTGCTGCTCTCCGACGGACATGGCGCTGAAGGCCGGCGATTCCAAGGCTTTTCGATCACGCTTTCTGTTGCGAGCGAACCCGACGCGGATCGCCTTTTCGCCGCGTTGAGCGAGGGCGGGAGCGTCATCCAGGCGCCGACGAGGACGTTTTTCTCGTCGCGCTTTGCGATGGCGACGGATCGCTTCGGCGTGATGTGGATAATCCTGGTGGAATAGCAAGCCGCAAGCGCCGCCGCAGAAAATCCAAAGCGGCTACGGCCCAGTTGGAAAATTTAACGGAAGCCCTTATAGTGGATGCGTTCGAGCAGGTCGCTTTGAAGGCGGTTCGCGGGCGTAGTTCAGTGGTAGAACGACAGCTTCCCAAGCTGTATGTCGTGGGTTCGATTCCCATCGCCCGCTCCAATTAAATCTGATACTTACGCGCATATTTTCAGCCGCCCGCGCTCGGCTCCGCAGCCTCGGTAAGCAGAAATCGGAAATTCGAGGAAATGACCAGCAACCGATTTTGCAGCGTCGAGCCGCGCTCGTGACCATTGCCCCGCCCATAATCGCCGGCCTGCAATCCCAAGGCGCCGAGCGGCTCCTCGAATGCTGACGGCCTTTCCTGAGTCGCAGGGGAATCGCATTTGAAATTGGTTGCCTGGATTTGAGGCGTTTTGCGTTTTGAGTGAAATGGATTCTACCGGGTGGCGAACGAATCGCGGCACGGGAGGTCGTATTGGAGAATTTCATCGCCTG
>Ga0265328_10000050_pt1 | contig 79086 bp, 81 predicted proteins | sample 41624metaG_FD_202086 | JGI IMG/M metagenome (GOLD analysis project Ga0265328, IMG submission 202086) | Rhizosphere microbial communities from Carex aquatilis grown in University of Washington, Seatle, WA, United States - 4-16-24 metaG | ecosystem: Host-associated > Plants > Roots > Rhizosphere...
CTTTTTTGGTGGTACAAATCGATTATTTCAATTTAGAGTGTGTATATAATTTTCAGACTACCAATTATTGTTAATGAGAGTCTGCTTTAAAGTGACTTAATTTAATAACCATGGGGCAAAAATCGACCCTTATGCGACATTCGGTTTGACGTGAATAATTGACTATCACGATAAACGACTTCAATTTAGCACCGCCAAGCAGATAATATGAGGGATTCCCCTTATTGTTCACAAGTATTTGGCATGTTAGCGTGTATCAAATATATCCATGGCTGCTTGTTATATGAACTGTGGGTCAATCGAGAAAGTTGCAGCAAGAGTATATTACGTCATGAATAGTTAGCCTGTTTTGGAAATTATTCTGCGTACATCAACCATGGCTTAAGGGATGCAGCTATGACAATGCGGTGGGCAGCATGCTTAAAACTACTTCCAAATATGTCATTGGGAGTGGCGTTGGTCGCAATAGTGATTGCAACAGGCTGCGCCAGCGTTTCTATGGGACCAGAGGCAATTGACGCAGAAGCGAAGCTTTTCGCTCACACCGGCAAGCAGGCAGAACTTTACATTTACCGTAACGAAACATTGGCTGGAGGAATACCATTTTTTGTCCGTCTGGATGGATACATGGTCGGGATGACAGCATCTAAGACTTATCTGCATTTGTCCGTGCCTGCCGGAAGACATACACTCGAATCGGAAGGATGGTGCGACTGGACATGGATGGCCTCTAGGCCACCATGCAACAAAACTTCCTTTGATTTCGACGCTAGTCCTGGGCAACTGTTATTCATCTGGCAGGAAATGAAATCTGGTGGGCTCAGCATAGTAGGTGGTCCAAAGTCTATTTTACATATTGTAGACGCTGAAACGGGTAAAAAAGGAGTTCTTGAATGCAAACTGGCTCAAGCGGGTGGAGTATCGCCACTGCAAGGTTCAACAGCGACGTCAACTATTGAGGCGGTCGACTGGTCGCCTGACGGTAAATTCATTGTTGCCCTTTCAGGGGGGAAGGTCAGGGTGGTTGATTCATTAACTAGTCAATCAGTGACCGAACTGCTTACTCCCGAAAAGCGTCTTCCGAGTAGAGATAAGTTTACTGCCGTGGCATTTTCGCAAGATGGGAAAAGACTTGCCACAGCTTCCGAAGACGAACTCGTTCTTTGGGATACTCAAAATTGGCAGTCGCTAAGCCGAGCGGAAACCCCAGGCCAGTTGAATTCGATCATATTCGACCCATCGGGATCAAAGCTCCTCGGTGTAGGGCCATGGGCCAACCTCACAATCTGGAACACAATAACAGGAAAAATGACAACCCTCCCTGATTCTCGCGCCCACGCAATCACGGTATCAGCTAATTCGGAATTTGTAGCAACGGGAGACGAACTTGGACAAATTCGCATATTGTCCCTGCCAGGCATGGCTTGGGTAGCGAATGCCAAGCAAGACACCCCTGTTTCAGGTATCGTTTTTACATCGGATGGTAAGGGTTTGTTGGCAACCTCTCGCGGTATCGTTCTTCGCGCCTGGAGATTTTATGGAGACCGATTGGAGGAGGACAAAACTATGTTTGATGCTCGTTCCGAGGCGGCTGAACGGGCGCATAAGTCGAAGGCAGGTATTGAAGCTTTCGAAGACATAATTATGCTTATTGCTGAGGGAAGGGAAATGCAATTAGCTGGCGCTCCTGGCCCCACAGCCTCGGCAGCGGTGTCCCCTAAGAAGGGGCTGTCTTCCTCAATGAAATGGGGGGTTGGGCCTTGCCCCATGCACCTTAGATCCGATGGAGCACGTCTTACAATAGCAACATGCTTTTTTGGTTACCCTGAAGCTGGAGGTTACCAGGTGGAGGTATGGGATGTCGCAAGCAGTCGCCGCTTGGATATTTATAAGAACTCAGGACCCGCCCATGCGCTAAGTCCAGACGGGAAACGGGTTGCCATTGGTATAGGTGACCAATTAATGATCCGTGACGTTATAACGGAAGCGAGTCACAATCTGACACCACCTTAACGATCAGCAGTCGCTATTAAGCCGAGTTAATGTAATCTATTTTTTAGATGTGGTGCGCCCTAGACGATAAATCTGGTCACTGGGTCGAGGGTGCCTTGACGGCCTGACCGACAGTAATCTTTAAAGGAATCAAATATGAGCAAATCCACATCTTTGTTAGTAGCATTTGCCATACTTATACTTTCCGGCTGCGCCACTACCGGAGTCGATATTGATGCGTCCCGGAAGGAACTTGAAAAGCTTAATGTCTTACAAGTAGATGCCAGTCCCGAAGTCGAACTGAACAGCGAACGATTCGGTCGACTAGAAAGTATCGTCGATAGCGCGGGGACTGCGCATTTAGTTGGCATCGACTCGAAGGCGCAGATACACCACATTATCGTAGATTCAACCGGTGTATCTCACGACGAAGTCATCGGCACCTTACCTAAAACAGTCGACAATAATAAGGCATCATTCGACATCATTGAATATCCTGCCGGCACGATCCGCATTGCTGTAGGTGAAACCGAGTATGTTCGACTAATTTCGGGCGGAGAATGGTCTCGTACTGGTGGTAACCATTGCCGGCAGTACCTGATACATGCATCCACGCTTTTCTGTGCGTTTGTTGCAAGTGGCGAGGAAGTCGGCACTGCGCCAAGGACCGATGTTAATATTGGTGTCATCCTTATCCTTCCCGTCGCTTGGCCAACCACCGTTCGACCAGGCAAGCTTATTCTGGCAGAATGGGTCGATTCGTCATGGGTAGAGCGCACGGTGATCGATCCGACAACTGACTGGAGCGCGGACGAATCGGACTTCGAGATGGGCGTGGACCAGCACGACATGATCCATGTCGTATTTGGTGTTCGGCGCGGCGGCATCGGTTGCTTTATGGGTGGAGGTTATTACTCGTTCGGTGGGGGGTGTAGTAATTTAACAGAACCGGAAATGCGCTACGCGCGTTTTGCCCTGCCTGCTAACGGTCTGCATGGGGGCGCGCAAGGATTGGCAAGAAATTCAAAGCACTGAAGGCATCGGACGGTTTGTTTGGTCATCTTATTCGATGGAAATGACTATTCGCGGAACAAACGGGAAAGATACTAAGGCTTACCTTAAGCGGCCATACCGTTACAAAATGTCTGTAGCACCAAACGCAGCAGTTGCTCTCGTACTAGTCCAAGTATAGCCTTATGACACACAGGGACTTGGGGACGCAGAGGGATTGGGGACGAGCGTCCTTGGCGACAATACATATGAGACGCTCGCAGTGGATGCCTTTCCACTCGCTAATATTCGATACCAATCTGTAGGTGCCCTTTTCCGTATAGGTGCTGACGACGTGCAACATCTTCTTCTCAACTCGTGCAATGGAATATTTTATGACAACTGCGCTTTGGTCTATGAACGACGTGCCGTAGATGGGAAACTCGCTACGAGTGTACTGAGCAACCATATTGTTAAAGGCGGGACGCTAGCAATTGGGAGTCATGGCAATGTGTTTGCGGCCTGGGTTATTAATGAGAAAGGTCTCATCGGACGGTGGGTCAGCCTCCGGCCTGCCGCAACAGGGACACCACCTTGAAGCTAGCACTTGTACAGAAAGATCTTAAAGTAGACACATGAAGATTTAGTGATATTGAATCTTCTATTTGATATGAATGGCCGTTTTTGGCCGGATTTACTCATACATTTTTGCAATGTGCTTACCCCAAAGCAGCAGTAGGCACACCAAAAAATTGCATAGCTCCAAAGCGGTCACTTAAAAACGTAAAAACCGACCCATTTGAGACCTTCCCAACCACTTAAAATAAACTAAATTAATTAACTTTAGATATGATGCAGTGCTGAGTCATATCATGATTTTTACAACTTTCTTAAATTTGCGAATCAGGTGTTTTTAGCTTCTTGTGATAGCTGTTTACTAATTACTGTGGGCAGTTTTTTTGGCGAATTTATTCGAATTTGTTTATTCACATTCATCCTACCAAACACCACTTCTATTGCGCTGGTTGAAACCCCAAATTCTTCTGCCAAAAATTTAACCATGTGATCGGTAGCCCTACCAGCTACTGGTGCGGCTGTGACGCTCACTTTGAGTTGATTACCCTTAGGTTTGCCAATTGCATCCTGCTTTGCGCTAGGAGTGCCGAGAATATTAAGCACCAATATTTCACTATCCCATGCGCAGAATGATTTTATAATTAACCTTTTAGGCGCCCCTCTATCTTTGACATGCGATTGGGAGCTTTTCATTTTAGTAAAAGATTTGCTCTTCAAAGTCAATCTCCCAAAAACTTTTTCCATGCAGAATAGAGAGAGTATTTTTTCAGCCATTGCGTGATTTCTTGAGTGCTGTCATGCAAAGTTAATGGATGCTTTGATCCTAATTTGTGGATTCTATCAAAAAGAATTTCCTTAGTTAGTGGAAACTCTTTGCCTTTGTATGCAAAGGCAATTTTATTACCGTCACCTTCAACATCTACCATAATTAATTTATCTTCAAAGCTATCACAGATGCGTGAGGCATAAGAACCTAAATTTATATCACTGCCATGCAGATTGACGACCATTACACCGCCATCTCGAAGCTTGGTATAGCAATTATTATAGAAATCAGTACTGCATAATTCAGGCGGTTGTCCATTTTCATCAAATCCATCCACAAGCAGCACATCAACTTTATCAGACTGGTTGGCAACAAAATCTGCGCCATTGGCATGTAATACCTTAAATTTATCGTTATCTGCTGGAATGCTAAACTTCTCTCGTAATGCAATTACTGAGGAGCTGATTTCTATGGCGGTAAAATGCGCATTGGGAAGATATTTTAGGCAATACTTTGCAAGCGACCCACCGCCTAAACCTATCATTGCAATATGCTCTGGTTCTTGCTGAAAAAACAAGAATCCCATCATAACTCGCGTGTAGCTGAATACTAGACTCTCAGGATCACTCTTAAGCATGACACTCTGTATTGAGTGTAAATCAAAATGCAGAGAAATCATGGTGGGTTCGTCGTAAATAAATGGTTCATCAGGTATTGTTTTCGAAGCAGCTTTCTTGAATTGCTCTTGGAAGTCTCTAAGTCGAATAGCAGGGTTTGGCATATTTCAATCGTGATAAAATCAAGTAGTGGTTAAATGTATACATTGGAATAGAGCAGCTAGGTGACCAAAAACAGTCAAATAATCCGATTTTTCAGAAAACGTATTCCTTCATTTGAATGCGTTTCTGGATGTCATGACTGCTGTGGTCCTGTAACTTGCACTTCTGAAGAGATGGCCAGATTGCCATCTAAAACCGAAGCTGAGCATCATGCGGCGCTGGCCGAATACAATTGTCCTTATCTTGGCAATAATGGCTGTCAGGTATACGCTGAGCGCCCCTTGATTTGCCGTCTTTTCGGCACCACTCCGCGGCTTGTCTGCCCAAATGGCAAGAAACCTTCTATGATGATAGATCAAAAAACAGAGCGCGAAATTCACCGCTTCCTTGCAGAAACACGTCAGGTTTTGCTTTAAAACTCCGAGCCTGATTATTCCGATATGTTCGGGGTCTGGCTGAATAAGCAAGAACCCCTTGATTGTCCGAGCATAGCCGAACACGTGATATCCGGGGTTGCCCTTACGAATGATGGTTTTAACTGAACTTAAATCGAAGTACATGGATAAACTGTAAAGACTTGAATATTTCAAACTTGGGTTACTTTAAGTATTCCTGACCGCTGCGAGAATACCTTGCAGCAACTGGGTCGGCGTCGGCGGGCAGCCTGGCACCGCCACATCTACAGGGATGACATTGGCAACACGACCACAGGAAGCATAGGATTCTCCAAAAATGCCGCCGGTACAGCCGCAGTCGCCCACTGCAACCACCAATTTCGGTTCTGGCATCGCATCATAGGTGCGCTTAAGCGCTTCTGTCATATGACGTGACACTGGACCTGTAACCAGCAACAGATCAGCGTGACGAGGGCTGGCGGCGAACTTGATGCCCAGGCCCTCAATATTGTACTGAGGTGTATTGAGGGCATGAATTTCCAGATCACAGCCGTTGCAGGAACCGGCGTCCACATGGCGGATTACCAGAGCTCGCCCCAGACAATTGAGGATTTTTTCGTGCAGATGCTGAGCGTCAAGGGTGCGATAATCCGGATTAGCCTCAGGCGGAGTTTCGGTCTGAATGCCGGTACGCAGAATTTGGTGAAGGATTTTATACATTATAAATCCTGTCCGCTGTAGCTCAGGTTGAATGATTTGTTGATAAGCGGGAAATCTGGCACGATGTTTCCGATTATGGCATGTTCCAGCAGCGGCCAGTTCTGCCACGACGGATCGTGAGGGTGCAGACGATGAATGGCACCGCCGATTCCGGTATGCAGTGCAATCAGCACTTCACCGCGCCAGCCTTCGACCCAACCGATTCCAAAGCTGTTATCTGGCACTGGCGGTAGTTCTTGCATAGTTGCACCATCCGGCAATTTGGCCAGAATAAGACGGATAAGCCGTAGCGATTCATAAATTTCGTCGAAGCGTACCATTACCCGTGCTGCCACATCGCCATTGCGCTGGGTGACTATATTTACTTCTAGCTGATCGTAAGGCGCAGCCGGAAATTGCGCACGTAAATCCAAGGCCTGCGCCGACGCACGTCCCGCCAGGCCAGCGAGACCCATTTGTGCTGCTAGCGACGGGGAGACCCGACCAGTGGTCAGGAATCGATCTTGTACGCCGGCATGTTCGTGATAAATGTCCTGCAGATTCCTGACTTGCTGTTCCACGACATCTGCCTCAGCATGCAACCGTGAGAGGCCAACAGCATCAAGATCGCATCCCACCCCACCAGGGATGATGCAATCCATCAGGTAGCGGTGACCGAACAGATCATGCTGAGTGCGCAGCCATTCTTCCTTGAGGCGCCAAAACTGACTAAAACCGAAAGCTAGAGCCACATCGTTGCCCAAATAACCGAGATCGCCCAGATGGTTAGCGATGCGCTCGCGCTCCAGCATCAGCGCGCGCAGCATCAGCGAGCGCAGACCTGGCGTAAAGCCAGCGACACCTTCCACGGCCATAGCATACGCCCAGGCATAAGCTACCGTGCTGTCCCCGGATACGCGCCCAGCAAGTCTTGCCGCTTCAGAAATCGACATACCTTCCGCCAGTTTTTCGATACCCTTATGTTTGAAGCCCAAGCGTTCTTCCAGGCGCAATACACGCTCGCCAACTACGGAGAAGCGGAAATGTCCCGGTTCGATGATGCCGGCATGTACCGGGCCGACAGCGATTTCATGTACACCGCTGCCGGTGACCTGCACGTAGGGGTAGTCGTCTTTGCCTGCTGGATAATCCGCATTAACATCAACTTCCTTGCGTAACGGAAAAACCTCAGTGGGCCAGGCGCCATGTCTAAGCCAGGGGCGTTGGTCGGATGCTCCCTGCGCCCGGACACCTAGGAGGTCGTACAGCGCACGCTGCATACGGCTTGCGACTGGAAACAGGTCATCAATGGACGGATATTCAGGCGAGGATTCCGAAATCGAAAGTTTCATACAAATAAGTCCAAATTGATTGGCAAGCGCTACATGCACGGCAAAGCCGTCGCCCCTCTCACGCTCGTCCGTACCCCAAAGGGCGACCATTCGTCCACCATCGTCTTTAATCTTGGCACACACCGAGTGTAGTTCCAGCGCAGAAACAGTACTACGCCATGCAGGCATGGCACCAGGAGTTTTAGTCAAGGGGATGGGGAGGTTTTGCTTATCCATGTTTTCTACTTTCTATCCCAGCAGTGCCGCCGCCTGGTGGTACCAGGTGACGAGATAAGGGGGAATATACAATCCCAACATCAGCACCAGTGACAGATGTACAAACACCGGGACCATCGCAGGCGGGTGAGGCAGGCGTTTACCGGCAGTCTCACCAAACACCATTGGTTGCACCTTGCCGAAAATGGAGGCGAAGGCGACCCCTAGAGCAATCAGCAGGAAGGGGGTGGCCCATGCATGTTCGTGCATGGCTGTGGTCAGGATCAGGAATTCGCTCGCAAAAACGCCAAAAGGCGGCATGCCCAAGATGGCAAGCGTGCCCAGTGTAAGCCCCCAGCCGATGGTGGGGTTGGTCTTGATGAGCCCGCGGATATTTTCCATCACCTGGGTACCGGATTTCTGCGCGGCATGACCCACTGCGAAGAATATGGCCGATTTAGTGAGCGAATGCATGGTCATGTGGAGTAGCGCGGCAAACGTTGCCACAGGACCACCCATGCCGAAAGCAAATGTGATGAGGCCCATATGCTCGATGGAGGAATAGGCAAACATGCGCTTAATGTCCTTCTGTCGAGACAAGAAGAAGGCTGCCATCACAACACTCAACAAGCCAAACCCCATCATTAACTGCCCAGCGAAATGAGTCTGCAGGGCGCCATCCACCAGCACTTTGGCGCGCACCACTGCATACAGAGCCACATTCAGTAACAGGCCAGAGAGTACGGCGGATATCGGCGTCGGCCCTTCGGCATGCGCATCGGGCAGCCAGTTGTGCAAAGGAACGAGCCCTGCCTTGGTACCGTAGCCCACCAACATAAAGATGAAGGACATCGAGAGCACGGTAGGTTCCAGTGTGCCCTTGACCTCATTGAGGTGTGTCCACAACAACGCATTGCCGCCCTCACCCAGAATTTTTTCGGCGGCAAAATAGAGCAGTATTGTGCCGAATAAAGCCTGGGCAATGCCCACCCCACACAGGATGAAGTATTTCCATGCCGCTTCCAGGCTTTCAGGTGTGCGGTAGAGTGACACCAGCAGCACGGTGGTCAGGGTTGCTGCTTCCATCGCCACCCACAGGATGCCCATGTTGTTGGTGGTAAGTGCCAGCAGCATAGTAAAGGTAAACATCTGGTACATGCTGTGATAAAGACGCAGACGAGCAGTGGAGAGTTTGCCACGCTCTGCCTCGTTATGCATATAAGGGCGTGAAAACATCGCGGTGGTGAATCCGACAAAAGCCGTCAGGGTGACTAGGAACACATTGAACGGATCGATGAAAAATTGATCGTTAAATGCAGTAATGGGGCCATCCTGGATTACCTTGGAGGTTAGCACCAATGAGGCTATCAACGTGGCCAGGCTTATGGCGCCATTAAGTTCAGGGGCAAAGCGGCGGTGGCCTGTCAGTGCCAGTAACGCACCTCCCAGCAAAGGCATACCTAATAGCCAAAAAATCTCCATGTCAGTCTTCCTTGAGTTTTTCCATGTGCTGAATGTCCAGACTGTCAAACGTGTCGCGAATATGGAAAAAGAAAATGCCAAAAATAAACATGCCAACAAGAACATCCAGTGCAATTCCCAGTTCAACCACCATGGGCATGCCATAGGTAGCGCTGGTAGCGGCAAAAAACAGACCGTTTTCCATCGCCAGGAATCCAATCACCTGCGGCACGGCCTTTCGTCGGGTGATCATCATCATGAAAGACAGCAGGACACTGGCTATCGCAATGCCCAGGGTATGGCGCAGAATGGTGCCAGAAAGCTGGGAAATAGGCAGCGCCAGGTTGAAGGCGAACACCACCAACACGATACCGATCAGCATAGTGGTAGGAATATTGATAAGGGTTTCCACATCCCATTCGATGTTCAGTTGGCGGATTAGGCGATGCAGTAACCAAGGCAAGATTAATACTTTGATAATCAGTGTCAGCGCCGCTGAATAATATAGATGATACTGGTGCGAAATCCATGCGCTATCGACGATGGACAGTGCCAGGATAAAGCCCTGCATGGCGAACAGGTTTATCAGAGTCAAGATGCGGCGTTGCGACAGCATCGCAAAGGCAATCAGCAGCAGTAAGGCCGCGAACAGGTTGAGGAGCTGCTGGGCAAGGGGGAGCTGTTCAATGACAGTCATAATGTCAAGTTCCTAGCAGATAATGAATGAGGATCGCCAACACAGCCAGCAGGAAGGCTGTGCCAAGATATTCTGGCACACGGAAAATACGCTGCTTGGCCGACAGCGTTTCCAGTAGTGCCAGCCCGAATCCCGCCACGGCGAGCTTTACAAACAGCGCCACAAGTGCCAGCGGTAAGGCCGTCCAATTTCCGGCTTCTGTGATGCCAAAAGGTAGGAACAAAGCAAAACCGATACTCATGTAAATCAACAGCTTAAGGCTGCTTGCCCATTCGATTAACGCCAGGTGGCGTGCTGAGTACTCCAGGATCATAGCTTCGTGGATCATGGTGAGTTCCAGATGAGTGGAAGGGTTATCCACCGGAATGCGAGCGTTTTCCGCCAGTAGTATCATGAGAAATGCGATTCCGGCAAAGGCCAGGCTAGGGTAGATGAAAAAGCCCCGATGCGCAATCGTTTCGACGATGGTGACCAGTGATGTGCTGGCGCTAATGGATGCTGCAGTAAAAAATACCATTAATAGCGCAGGCTCTGCTAAAAATGAGACCAGCATTTCTCGGCGTGCACCAAGCGAACCAAACGCCGTGCCGATATCCATGGCAGCAAGCGCCATAAATACCCGTGCGAGCGCTAGTATTCCAACCAGCGCGATCACGTCCACTGCCGAAGAAAGAGGCAGATCGGTCGCCACCATCGGCACAAGCGCTGCAGCCAGCCACATGCAACTAAAAAGAATGTAGGGGGTGCTACGGAACAGCGCAGAAGCGTTGTCAGCCAATACCGCATCTTTGTGGAATAATTTGAACAGCATACGATAGGGTTGCAGCAACCCCGCACCGCTGCGATTTTGAAGCCAGGCACGGCATTGGTTGACCCACCCCATGAGTAAAGGCGCAAGCAGTAATACTAGGCCATTCTGGAAGAACTGGAAGAACAGTGACGAAAGCTTCATTGTGTCACCATCACCTGGCCAGCGCCAGCAAGGCGATCAAAGTCACAAAACTGTAAAGCAAATACACTGAGATGCGGCCTTGCTGCAGCACACTGACGCGTCTGGAGATAGCCTCCACAAGGTTCGCGATGGGTCGGTAAACTATTTTCCATAAGGGATCGCTGACCTCGCTTTGGTAATGCGGATGCATATCGAAGGGACTAGGAACCTCTCGACTCAGGCCAAAGAACTGCTCGAATATCTGTTTGATCGGCTGTCCAAAACCGTCCGCACTGTCTTGCATGCGTGCCGTCTGCCATGGATAGCCGCAATCCCAAGCTGCTCCCCGGCGCAACCGCCCGTGATAAAGTTTCCTGACAGTCAGGAATGTAAGCGCAAGACCGCCAAGTATTGCCATGAATAGGATCAGCGGACTATAACTGGCCCGCTCTGGTGCTATCGGGGTCAACCATAACCACCTTGCACGAGAGGCGCCACTTGCCAGATCGTGGCCAACCAATACTTGAGTGACGTGGTTCAGTTGTAAAATGACACTGAACGGAAACAGTCCCAGCAGGATGCAGCCCGCTGCCATCCATACCAGACCCAGCCGCTCCCATAGGCCAGCATCATGCGCCTGAAATTTGCCCAGATCATGTCCGCGCGGACGGCCTAGAAAAACGATGCCGAAAAACTTGACCATGGCGTAAGCCGCTAGCGCAGCTGCCAGCGCCAGCGCTGCAGCTCCCAGCGGCAACATCATGTTAAAGTAAGGTTCGGGCAGCGACGGCGTTAGCAGATAGGCTTGAAGCATCAGCCATTCAGAAACGAAACCATTGAATGGCGGCAACCCTGCAGTGGCCAGTGTCCCCACCAGCGCTGTCATCGCCACCCAAGGCATATGATGGATAAGTCCACCGAGCTTGGCCATGTTTCGCTCGGTCGTAGCATGCAACACCGAACCTACCCCTAAAAATAGTAGTCCCTTGAAGAAGGCATGGTTGAGGGCGTGATACAGCGTGGCAGTCAACGCCAGTGCAGCTACCACATTCTCTCCATAGGCATGAAAAAGGACACCTAAACCGATACCGCTGACAATGATGCCAATATTTTCGATGGAGGAATAGGCCAGCAAGCGTTTAATGTCCGACTGCACGGCAGCGAACAGTACACCGAACAATGCCGTTAGCAATCCCAGCACTATCATTAGTGCGCCCCACCACCACAGTTGCTCGCTTAGCAGATCAAAGGTCACGCGCAATATGCCGTATATAGCCGTTTTCAGCATGATACCGCTCATTAAGGCAGAAACTGGTGACGGTGCGGCGGGATGGGCTTCCGGTAGCCAGGCATGCATCGGCAGAAGGCCGGCCTTAGCGCCGAAACCTAACAGCGCTAGCATGAACGCAGCGCTCGCCCAGAAGGCATCCAGATGTCCTGCGCGCATAGTAGCGAAGGAATAGTCACCGTGCCCGCCCTGCATCACCCCAAATGAGAGCAATATGCTAATTGCACCGACATGAGCAATCAGCAAATAGAGAAAGCCGGCGCGGCGGATCTCTGGAATTTTATGATCTGTGGTGACGAGGAAATAAGATGATAGTGCCATGGTCTCCCACGACACCATAAAGAAATAGGCATCGTCCGCCAGAAGCACCCACGCCATGCTGGCGAGAAATACATGATATTGAAGACACAGTATATTCAGCGTTCTTCCAGACTGCTCGTTGGCCATGCTGCGGAAATAACCAGATGAATACAATGAGATACCGGTTGCTGCCGCACCCAGCAGGAACAAAAAGAAGGCAGAAAGCACATCCAACCGCAAGTGAAAAGGCAAGTCAGGTAGCCCCAGTGGCAATACCACGACCTGCGGTATCGAACTCAAGCCATATAAGCCGTATATAGCAAGCAGCAACGAGATCAATGCACCCGTTGGGAATAGTGCATTAACCACTATGCGGTGTGGCACAAATAGTCCTAACACACCGATTGCGAGCAATGCCAGCGTTGCGAATCCAACCATATCAATTAGCAATAAAGAGTTCAGAAAATCTGCCATGGAAATCCGTCAAACATTATTTTGATCCAATTAGGTTTAGCCACGGCCTTAGTGAAATTATCGCAAAGAATAATCATACAACTTATCTCGATGTTCGAAGCTACATGCCTCCCAAAATTGCTGTGCAATCAAATTATCGCTTTTAACCAGGCAGTGTATTTTTTGAACACTTTCGCTTAAGATCGCACTCACGGCAGCATTCACTAATCGCGTGCCGATACCTTTCTCACGGTAATCTGGTTTGACTGCTATGTGGTAGAGATGGCCTCGCCATCCATCATGACCTGCAAGAATGGCACCGATTAACCTTGAACCAGCATAGGCAGCATAACTGCAGGTTGGATTTCTGTATAAGAATCTTGCTAACACCTCTGGGGTGTCTGTTAGCCGCACATCAATATTCCCAGCAACTTCCCATAGTTTGATCAGCTTGGGATAGTCAGTTTCTTGTATTGAATCCAGAACAATCGGCTGTCTCATTGTTCATTCACCTAGTTACTAATGGGCATACGAGCAATTTGTTCTGGGCTGCCATATTGCTGAACATAATCCCGAATCATCTGTCGCACCACCTGTGATGGCGTTAAATCGCGTAGTAAACAGATTTCTTCAAAGATTTGTTTCTTGGTAGGATCGATCAACAATGTGAGTCTGGCAGTACGTTTTTCCATAAGCATGCTTTCATATAATGTTAATCGTATGTTAATATAATTAACACTTAATCACAAACTTAATGTTTAATCATGATTGCCTTTCTGGAAGCAAAGCATGCTGGCCTGCTATCAAGAGATCACTGGCTCAACAACATTTTTGCCGGCGTGATTGTCGGAGCTGTGACATTGCCCTTAGCCATAGCCTTTGCTATCGCATCCCGCGCAAAGTCGGAACAAGGTCTCTATACGGCGATTGTGGCTGGCGGATTAACATCGTTGTTCGGTGGCAGTCGATTACAAATTGCCGGTCCTACTGGGGCTTTTATTGTTATCCTTGCTAGCATTACAGCCAAGTATGGTCTCGAAGGCACGCAAGTAGCGACCTTGATGGCCGGAGTAATGTTGATGTTGATGGGATTAACACGCCTAGGTGGTGTCATCAAATATATTCCAGACCCCGTAATCGTTGGCTTTACCAGTGGTATCGGCGTTATTATTTTTGTTGGGCAATGGAAAGACTTTTTCGGTTTGTCACCAGAAACAGGTGCTGAACATTTTAATGAGAAGCTCTGGCATCTGATACAGGCATTTCCAAGTTTACAGCTTGAAAATACAGCGCTTGGATTACTGACGCTGGCAGTCCTGCTACTTTCACAGCGTCTCTATAAACGCATTCCTTCACCTCTGGTTGCGATGGCGGTTGCAACGGTAATGCAGGGGTACTTTCATTTTGAAAATGTGGCTACCATTGGTAGTGTTTTTGGCGGAAACCCTCAGAGCTTGCCTCATTTCCAAGTACCTTCGGTGACGTTTTCTGAAGTTCTGCTATTGATCGGACCAGCTTTTACTATTGTGCTATTAAGTGCCATTGGATCGTTTTTATCTGCTGTAGTAGCTGATGGTATGACAGACCCGAAGCATGACTCCAGTCAGGAGTTGATTGGTCAAGGTATTGCTAACATTTTTTCACCATTATTTGGCTGCTTTGCCTCTGCAGGTGTTATTGCCCGTACCGCCACTAATATCCGAAATGGGGCGACCAGCCAATGGGCTGGTATTGCCCATGTTCCAACACTCCTTGCCATTGTACTGGTGTTTGCACCACTGGCATCTCATATTCCACTATGCGCACTATCTGCCATTCTGTTTATAGTCGCCTACAATATGAGTGAACTGCCTCGTTTTTCTCATATGGTACGCACAGCACCAGTTTCTGACGTAGCAATATTAGTAATTACATTTTTGCTAACAGTTTTCCCCGACCTGGTTATTGCTGTCAACATAGGCATGATACTGGCCATGCTACTTTTTATGAAGCGCATGTCGGAGACGATCAGTATCGAACAACAAACAGATGAAGAACTGATAGAGGAAATTGCGAATTCAGATTTCAAGCTCCCCGCCAAAACAGTCGTCTTTAGCATGGGAGGGCCTTACTTTTTCGGCGCCGCACATCGTCAGGAAAGTGCTCTAGAGAATATTCACGAACATGCTGAAATATTGATACTACGTCTAGGAAAAGTGCCCTTCATCGATGCAACTGGCATGCAATCGCTTTCGGATTTACTTGACACTTGCAAACGCCATAAAACCCGTTTGGTTTTATGTGAGGTACGTCCTAATATTCTAAATAAGTTGAAAGCGGTAGGTCTAATTGGACAGCTTGGTGCGAAGAATGTGTTGGAACACATAGATCAGATTAATCATCGTGAAGAAGGCATTGCATGACAAACAAGGCATTGGTCATTCAGAATATTCAATCTCTGACATTTGACTCAAACGCATTCATGTCAACCAGAAGCCTAGTGGCCGAATATTGCTACAATAGATTAAGTGCTTTATCCGCCATCAAAACAAAACGGTATCGATGTGTAGTGGTATCTATGGATATGGTGCGCGAGGATCCGATTGAGATAATTAGTTCTCTTCGCCATGTAGAAACTGAACTTGGTTTATCTCCCACTCAGATATTAGTCGTGAGCGGACCCCGCCAAGCAACACATGCAGAGATGGCACAATTTAACATCAGCGCTCAGATTCGATCGCATCAATTAAAGTAATAGATCAGAAAATTTTAGAATAAAATTAATCATGAAGCCACTTGTAAACGACTCCTTATTACACGCATTATTACGTCAGCCCACAGATAACACACTACCAGAAAATGCCGCAGTTAAAATTGATTCAGTACGTAAACATACGTCACCAGTATCACACAATTTAAATGACTGACATTTTTCTGAATTTGCAAACTAAAATTTTTTTAATAAGAAAGATGATGTATGAGCAACTTACCTAACTGTCCCCAATGTAATTCTGAATACACCTATGAAGATGGCAATATGTATATTTGCCCAGAATGTGCCCATGAGTGGAGTAAAGATGTTGTTGCATCAAATGCAGAAGATCTGAAAGTAGTAGTGCGTGACGCATATGGTAATTTGCTGCAAGATGGCGACACAATTACCGTCATTAAAGACCTTAAAGTCAAGGGATCGTCATCGGCAGTTAAGGTAGGTACTAAAGTTAAAAACATTCGCCTTGTGGAAGGCGACCATGATATTGACTGCAAAATTGATGGCATTGGCGCAATGAAACTAAAATCCGAGTTCGTTAAGAAAGCCTAAGAAGCTGATTACAAGAAAAACCTAGTAATTCATTACTAAATTCGTCGCTGTTCTAACGTTGAAGTTTGACGCGTACTTGATTCTTTGTCGATGTTATAAAGTTAAAACGTTGGCTGCAGTTTAGACCGGCGGGTGTTGACAACCTTGCATGAAAACTTGTTAAAATTAATCAGACATGTCTGACCGCTCATGGCCGGATTTACTCATACAAGTTTGAAAAATGCTTACCTGAAATCAGCCGTTGATAATCGAGGCTCGCGACCCATAAGAGACCTTCCTTATTAAACTATAACTCTGGAAAGACACCAAAGATATAGCCAGTACGAATGCTAAAAACTTAATAGGAAATAATTAAAATAATGTATGTATTAAATAAATTAGTGCATACGCACCTTATTTGATCGCATTTTAAGCCATTGATTTACTTAGACTAACATTAAAATTATAACTTTATACTTTTAATTCAGTTAGTTACATTTCAACCCATATTTGGCACAGTCTTTGCTTAAGTTAACATATTGAATAGGAGTAAAAAATGACTCTCTATTATGTTGTAGATGAAAAGAATTATTCAACAAAAGTGTACCAACAACGTGAAGTGGCGATACGATGTTCAGAAGTAATGGCTGAGTTGTTCTCGGAGCATAGTTATCGTATTGAAGAACTGGTAATTGATGAAACTACACTTCCCAATTCTAGTAGTTAATTCAAACAGCACCCATACAAAAATTAACAGTTATTGAGTTGATCTACACTTTCGACCCATGGAGGTCATTGAAAAAATTAATTAAACATTTCTTGTTTATAGCATATATTATCTAGTATGCTGATTTGATATTGTTTTCAGTAATTGCATATCAAGAATTTCTATATTTTTAAGATGCACTTTAAGTAGACCTTGTGCTTGAAATTTTGAGAATATACGACTTACAGTCTCAATTTTAATTCCCAAAAAACTCCCAATTTCTTCACGAGTCATGCGAAGTATTAAATCCATAGGTGAATATCCTCGCATTTGGTACCTCTTAGATAAGTTCAAAAGAAAGGTAGCTAGTCTTGCTTCAGCCTTCATGCTTCCTAGCAACATCATCATGGTGTAGTTACGTGAAATTTCGCCACTCATCAGTGTATATAAATGATGTTTTAACCTTTCGACTTCCTGACCCATTTGTCCAATACTATGGAAGGGAATCAAGCAGATTTCTGAATCCTCAATGGCAACTGCAGTAAATACATGCTCATGCATTGCAATGCCATCAAATCCAAAAATCTCGCCCATCATATAAAAACCATTTATCTGCAACCGGCCATCAGGATGATGATTTAAAATTTTAATAAAGCCTGATTTAACTGCATACAACCCCTGGAAACTAGTACCAGCATGATAGAAGGTATCGCCTGATTCGATGTGTCTTCTAATGGACACTATTTCATCTAAATTCTTTAAAAAATCGGATGAAGGATTTGTTGGCATGCATACTTCAAGTTGACGGCAATTAGAACAAACGCTCTTGTTATTAGAAATATCAGCCTTTACTCTGTGTAAAGCTTTGGCATCCATATCACTCCCCCTATACAAGATTGAGAGATTACTCTTATGAAGAATATTTTCTGTTTTAAGTTATTCTCCTACATTACTTTCCTTATTCAATTAACTTTAAAAAGTCATCATTTACCTTAAAAAAATCAGTAAGAATCGCCATCCCAAAGACAATTACTTAATTTTAGCGGACACCATTGACTCCTCTTGCCCGTATTTACTCAAATATTTTAGAAAATTCCTACCCTAAATCCGTCGCTGGCACACATAAAAGATTACATTGCTATATAGCGGTCGTTGAAAATAGAGACTCGCGACCCATAACAGACCTTCGACAACTTGTTGGGCTTACAATTATCCTTCTGCGAACCAAAGCATTTAACTAGCAGATGTTTAGCTTAAAATTAAAGATAAGTTTATTTCTTACCATCACTGTTAAAACAATTACGAGCAAGAAAATATTCTTCTTATTTTTTGGCGTAAACTGAATACTGCTAATTAATTAGAAGCTATCAGAATTTTATTAAATCTTCAATAATAAATATTGATGAATATCGCAAGCAATCAGCCATCATGGGCTCTATGAAAACGTTACATCTCATAATTTATGGTCGCGTGCAAGGCGTGTACTTCCGCTCCTCCATGTACCAAGAGGCACATAAACTAGAAATTACCGGTTGGGTAAAAAATCATCAAAGCAACGGTTCTGTGGAAGCTGTAATTCAAGGTAAAGATTCTTCTGTAGACAAAATGGTTACCTGGGTAAAAAGGGGGCCAGTTCTTGCGTATGTGGAACGTGTTGATATTGAGGAAAGCACAGGCACTTTCATTGACTTTGTGATTACTGAATAACCATTATAAATTGCGAATGAAAAAGGATACCCATGGTAATCCATGACCAAGCAATCAAGGAGTTGGCTCCTGCCGATTACCGCGTTATTGAAAAAGAACATAAGTTACTGGAAAAGTACTTAAGTGACCTTCGTGTTGCCTGTGCATGCAGCAACTTGGTTAAGGTGCTTGACTGCCAGGCCTGTGACCATGAAAAGAAGGCCTCATGTCAAGGTCGATTACATTCCTTTTTATTTCACATTAGTGATTTGGCTGCCATGCATTTTAATCACGAAGAGACAATCATATTGAGCCGTCAGCACGTTACGAAAGAATACGAATACTTTCACAATCATCAACAAGCTCATGCTGACATTTTACAAAAATTGCATGCCCTATCCAATGAATGTTTAGCTCTTAGAAATCAGAATAACCCTTCTGAAATCTATCGTCAATTCTACAAAAGACTTACTGACCTATTTGAAGAACATAACCGTTCTTTTGACGATACTTTCCTTCAATCGATCAAAATATAAGCATGATGTTTGTTTATTAATGAAGGTAATGCACCAATATATTTATCTCTAGGTACTGCCTTAGACTAATAGAGGATCAGTATATTTCACGGTTTGAATGGCTAAGTCATGTAGGCTGTTATAATTAGCTATTCGGGTTATTATCGCTATAACTATATACAACATTGGCAAGGATTTATCATGACTGAAACCAAATCAAAACCCCCAGTAAAAAAGGCAGCAGTTTCGGAAACAACCGTCAAAAAAGCTGCTCCTACAACTCGTGCAAAGAAAACCTCGAATGTTATCAGCAATCAAGAGCGTTATGAATTGATTCAGCGTACTGCTTACTTTATCGCTGAACACAATGGGTTCGTTGGTAACCCGCATGCATTCTGGGCTGAAGCAGAAGCTCAAATTAGCAAAATGAAATCATAACGAAATCACCTCTTCAATACTCACATCAGTACTACTAGGGGTCTCTGGTGGAGGTCTATTGAAGGGATGTATTACAGTTTGACTGGATCTATCTCATCCAAGGATCCTGGTAGGAAGCCGAGTGTGTAATTTACTGGAGTGACAAGGCAATTTATAAAGTGAATCTAGGATAGGTTCAGCCTACTTTTCAATCTTCATCCTGATCAGGAGAGTGAGATTGCAAATCACCATAAATAGATTGTGCAATAGCGCCAAAAACATTATTTGCCATTTTTTCAGTGTCATCACTGAATAGATTTTTATCTCGCAGTTCATGGAGTTTTTCCACTTCTCTCAGGAACTGAATATATGTGGCACCGCTTCCTTTGAAGTGGCCTGCTGATCGTTGATTTTGACTGTCCATAAAAGGATTGCTAAAAGAGATTTTATAATTCTTGTCATTTACTAACACATCAAAAGTAATGTTGAACGGATTGGGGTTACCATTAATGTCCTCATGATATTCATTCCAATCCACATCATTGATGATTACGCCAATGTCATTGATGTAAACAATTCGTCTGTTTTTGCTCACAGTACTTTCCTATTGTTTTGTTTGGTATTGCCAAGGTAACTCTCAAAAGTTTAGCTCACAAGGAGCAGGTGAGTGAATATTGTAGTGGCAAAAGAACCCCTATCAAAAATATAATATACAGTTTTATACTCTCACTCAGTCTATTTCCCAATACGCAAATCACTTATGAACACTTCATAAGCTCTTAATGAAATTATAAGTAACTTAAATTAGCCACTTTGTTTTGAAGTTTTTTTTGTAACTGTAGATATTTCTATTAGGTAAGTGCATCCATCAACATCTTTCGCGGTAATAACATTATCACTTGACAGTACAACTTCAGAGTGAACTCCTGCAGGATTAATAATATCGTCATTTAATGCATATAGTATTTGATCAACAATATGTTTGTGATGTGCCATCATTGACTTTCCTTAAAACTAACACTTTTAAATGTTTATATTTATGTTGATGGAAATCCCAATCTATTTCTGCACCGAAGCAGTCGTATGACGAGTTATCTCCATATGGCTTTCGTCACATGTGAATGCACGACTGACATAAAATAATAACAAAATACCTAAAAGATTTTTTTTGCGCACCGCATTTAAAAGAAGATTGTGCGCGCAGCATTATGTTGCGTATTGATTTGTATCAATAAATCTACGCAAACGCAGGTAATGCTCCTGGGGAGGAACGCCATTGGATTGCTTTGAAGCAATGCAATCCTTGTGTGTACCAGTGGCGGCTTTAAGGTAAGCACTTTGCAAAGATGTATGAGTAAATCCGGCTATTAGGCGTCACTGTATGCAATTATTCTTGTATGGGTAATTTTTTTGGTCTTTTTTTTACTGCACCTTTCCTAACTGCGGGGTTTTTAGCTAATGACTCTTTTTGCAGCACTTGGTTTGGAAATTTCTGATTAATAGCTTCCATCCTAAAATCGTCAATCTCTAACGTAACTTCATCTGCAACTCCATGCAGACTGGATTGAATGTTATTTTTGGTTTTACTAGCAGTTTCTTTAATTTCCTGCTGCAATTGTTGCAACTCTTGAAAACGTACATCACGATTCACTTCTTCTTTGATTTCAGCAACGTATCTTTGCATACGGCCAGTCAAAGCACCTAGTGTACGCGCCACTTTAGGCAGTTTTTCTGGGCCGATTACAATCAGCGCAACAACTGCGATAAGAATTATCTCAGAGAATGAAACACCAAACATTTGTGGTTATTGCTTTGTTTTACTTGCCAGTTCACCCTCAATAATAGTGCCAACTTCGCTGGCTTTACTGTCTGTAACATGCTCTTCTTGCATGGCATTTTTAAATTCCTTTACAGCGCCACCTACATCACCACCAATATTACGCAGTTTTTTTGTGCCAAATATCAACATAACTATCAATAACACTATCAACCAATGCCAAATGCTAAAAGAACCCATGTAAACTCTCCTTAAATATCAGTCTATGTTAATGATGGTTTTACACCACTCAATATTATGAAATACTTTCCCCCGCCGTCACGCCTAGTATTCAATTACATATGTTCATCATGAACTACGCCACCCGTCAAGTCTGCCATGTCGGGAGTAACTTTATCGAAAGTTAAAACTTTCCCACCAAATTCCCTAGCAAATTTAATTGCATCTTCTTGGCGAGAAAATGCAGCTAATGTTGGACCCATTGATCCTGTTTTTTTGCTTCCCAATACATAAAATGCCTGTTTTGCATCAATCCAATTACCTTGTGGCTTTTCCCAGTTAGCTTTACCCATATCTTGGGTAAAGATACCAGTAATACGTTTCTTTTGTTCAGGGTGTAAGTAGATCGAAAACATCTCCACAGTATCGCAGAAAAAATCTGGTTCTCCGGAGGCATAATGAATCTGACCTTTGGGTCCTGGGAATTCGGCCAAGACCATGCCATCCAGCGAACAGGAAGTTCCTGCAGTGATTTCCTGCGGAGTCACAGATGATGTTGGCTTGTTGCATGCTGCAAGCAAGGCAACAAGAATAAGTGGTAATGCAAATAGAACAAGTGGGTTCTGTTTCATTTAAATCTCCAAAAAGCGACGGTTAGCGGCATGACAATCCAAGCAATCATCATAGAGCCAAGCAGCCATGGGCTAGATAGACTGGCTGGAAATACGGTAGCAAGACCATAGAATACTTTGAGATCCTCAGTACTAAAAATATTGAGTACACGGAAGATATCGGCAGGATTTAGCAATAAAAGTAATGGAAATAACGCTTCGCCGAAACTTCCCCCAGAAAGAACAAGTAATCCAAGCAAAATCAAATCATAAACAAGTACGAATAGGAACCATACCGAAATAGCGGCACCGCTAGCACGAGCCCGATCTTTAGACATCACCGACACCATAACCGCTAAGCTTAGAAAAACCATACCTAGCAGAATGGCGCTGATCATGAAACCAACATAATGATATAGCGCATCAAGGTTGATCTGATATGCCAATAATATACCAACAAGCCCAAAACCTATCAGAGTAGCGCTAGCAAGCGCGGCGGATAGCCCAAGGAATTTACCTAGCAGAAGCTCTAGGCGTGTAATAGGCATTGATAACAACAGATCCAGCGAACCACGTTCACGCTCTCCCACGATAGCATCATACCCTAGAATAAGAGCAATCAATGGAATGAGATAAATCACCAAACTGACTAAACTGGCAATAGTAACTTCAATACCATGTAACCCTATTTCACCCTGCTGTGCCGATCCAAAATAAGTAATTGCTAATGCGAATGCTGTAAAAATTACTGATACTGCAATCACCCATCGGTTTCTGATACGATCACGGAACTCTTTGAGGGCAATGACCTTTATCTGTGAAGTTTCAATGTTTAACATAACTGAATCCTTAACATGCATATCCGAGAAATACATCTTCTAGCGTTGGCTCTCTAACTACAATATCTACTAAAGCATCGCCAAGAGTTCCTAATCGTCGCAATACTTCCATTTTCTGGTTGCGATGACAGCGAATTACAGCCGTTTCGGATTCTACTGTTAATGCTTCGAGGGCAATACCTTGCAAGGATTGTTCCAATATTTCTGATGGGCAAAGATATCGTAACCGGATGAGCAAAGGTAGGTCGACAGCCTCTCGCAACTCTTGTACCGTACCTAAAGCATGAAGCTTTCCCGATTTCAACACGGCCAGTCGCTGCACGCGTTCTTGTATTTCAGATAGGATATGGGAGGTGATTACTACCGTAACGCCCTGTAAATTTAGTTCATGCAAGATAAAGTAAAATTCGCGGATACCTTCAGGGTCTAGACCTGTTGTCGGCTCATCAAGAAATAAGATGTGCGGTTTACCTAGTAATGCCTGGGCAAATCCAAGACGCTGACGCATGCCTTTGGAATATCCATCGACACGACGATTAGCAGCCTGTATAAGACCAACTTTTTCTAATAGTGGTAAACATTTGTCATTTTCGCAACCTTTCAGTGCAGCAAAAAATTGTAATGTTTCCAACCCAGTCAGGTTGTCGTAGAAAACAATATTTTCCGGTAGATAACCAATCGTGCGGCGCAGCTCACGAAATGCACCACCATGCACTGGAATGCCATTGATATTGATCTCTCCAGATGTTGGCAAAATCAGTCCCAGCATCATTTTAAACAATGTGCTCTTACCGGCTCCGTTGTGGCCAATTAGGCCCAGAGTTTCACCTTTGTGTACAGTTAGTGTCACACCATCAACGGCAAGCACTTCGCCGTAATACTTGAAGACATTTTTGATCTCAATGACGTTGTTTTTCAAGCCAGGCACTCCAATTCTTGCTGAAAGGTGTCATTCGTGGATGTTTATCGACGATGCTTGTAGCACGCAATAATGGAAACTGTCTGGATACTAACCGAAGCGTCTGTACAGCAGGACTGTTAAGCAACAACTTAGCGGCAGGATATTTCCAGGTAAGTTGATCTACTAAGTCATTGGCCTCGTATGGCACATCGCCAACGCCATCACCATTGCGATCCCACCCAACATAGTTGCTCCAGTAGTTGCCAGTTTTTACGCCCCAATATTCATCCTTGCTGGCTACGTATTTTATCTGCTCTCTGTTATTGATGAGGTCATTACCTTCAACTTCATTGTGAATGGAACCTGCCCAAAGATGCACACCAACATGGTTGCCGATAATCAGATTGTTGCGCAAGGTATTATATTCTGCATCATAAATGAAAAATCCGCGGCCATTGCCAGCCACAATGTTGTTCTCAATCACCGAGTCTTGAATACTGCGTAGCATGATGCCATGATCCGAGTTACCCCAGGCGCGGTTATTGCGGACAGTTTGGTTACGAACTTCCATCAATGCCAATCCACCGCGATTGAGGTAAGACTCATTATCTTCCCACACGTTGTAGTTCGAGTTCATATAATGAGTACCATAGCGCAAATGATGCAAACGATTGCCTCTAAATAAGGCATGATTGGAAACATCAACATAAATACCATCGCGAGTAAAACTAATATGGTTGTCTATAATCTTTGCGCCACTGCTGTTATAGAGCTGAATACCATTACCACGCTGTGCCGATGCTAGATCACGCATACCAGTGATATTGTTACCTATAACTTGTATGTCTTTTACCTTTTCTATCCACAGACCAAATAATGTGTAGTTGATAGTGTTATCACGAATTATGGCACGGTCACTGCCTGGTTCGAGATATATTCCAGCATTCTGTGCGGTGAGATCAGCGCCGCTGTTGCTAATAATAAAGCCTTCAATAACTACATCTGGAGATTTAATGCGAATGACATCACCAACATTAACACCATCAATAGTTGGTCGATTTAGGCCCTTGAGCCGAAGTGGCTTATTGATTATAAGGTGAGCAGGATAGTGACCATGCGCAACCAACACCGTGTCGCCTGCAGCAGCATGTTGGATAACTTCTGCAATTGACTGACCTGGTGCCACCGTAAATTCTGCTGTCCACCCCCGAATGCAGAACAACATTAAGCTAAGTAAGGATACTCTATATGCTTGGCGCATTAGTCCACCATCTGCAACAAGCCGGTATTACGCATCAAAACAAATAAAACTGCCCCAATTAACAGATTTTTGAACATAACATAGCAGATCATATCCATGCGTCCAGCAGGACGGTAACAATGTCTCCACCATGGTCCATCCTTGATGTATGGCTTGCATTGCAAGCGGATAATGATTTCGTAAACACTCCAGCCGAGCCACCAGCCAATCAAAGCACCAGCTCCCAATTGTCCATTGGCAGCCAATACCCAAGCTGTAGTGGCGGCAATAGCCAAGGCCAACCCTGCCGTCTGTATCGCCTTGTGATAGTGCCAGCCTTGCTGAGTCCATGGCCACAGATGATCGATTATTTCGTTCAATAACCATTTGACTCCTGTAGCTTCAGCATAAGAAGGAAATTTATCATGTATAGTGGGTTTCATTCCTTGGCTCCTTTCCCCGCTACGGGTTGAATGGGAATGTAATATCCGCGAGCGTTGATTCGTGTTAATGGCAAGCCAGCTTTTATACGCAGTTTTCGCTCCTTCGAGAGCGGTGGGCAGGCGTGGTCGTCATAGTAAAGTACCATGCAATCCAAACATAGCATACATTCGCGATGATCAATGACGCCCTTGCTGTCGATTGCCAGCGATCCGCACCCGGCAGCACAGGCTGAGCAAGTTGTGCATTCCTGTTTGCGTTTGAGTCCAAACCAGCGGAAGGTAGTTGGCATGGCTAGCGCTGCACCTAGCGGACAGAGATATTTACAAAAAGGTCGCTCGGTGAATAGAGACAGACCAAGCAGGCTAGCCGTAAACAAGGTATAAGGCCAGCTGCGGTTAAATAACCCTACAAGAAATGTAGTCTTAAAGGGCTCGATTTCAGCCAGTTTTTCTGCCAAGCCCATGGAGAAAAATGATACCAGCAGCAGCCCCCAGAATATGCCATATTTGAGCCACTTCAGGCGTTCATGCAATGCACCATTAGGCATAAACTGGAACCGTTTCAGACCAACTTTCCCAGCGATCTTGTAGAGCATCTCAGTCAACGAGCCGAATGGACACATCCAGCCGCAAAATAGTCCACGTCCCCACACAAACACAGTGACGACGATAAATATCCAAAAGATAAAAATAAATGGATCTGAAAGAAACAATTCCCATTTCCACTGGAATAACATGGAGTGGAACCAGGTCAGCACTTGCGTAATTGAAGGCTGCGCCATCATGCCAAAACCAATAAAGCTTATGCTGGCAATCCAAATCACATATTTGGGGATTGAGACCCAGCGTTTATCTTTGCGGCTTGATCGGCGTACCAGCCAGTCACGACTAGCGTAGATTACTGAGGTAAAAATCAGGATGACAATAAAAGCAGTGACCTGCCAAGCACGCGACTTCCATATTTTAAGCCAAGTCGGATCAGGCTTGATGACTATTGGTCGACCGCCTTCCAAATAGCGTCCCTCCAGCCAGTATTCACGGTCGAAATTGGCGAAGCTCTTAGCCCCTGTTTGCTTGTCCCTCTTGTTACCGAGAAATACGAGGTTCCATGGATAAGCCGCACTAAAGCTGGAGCTACGAATAATGAATACACCTGATTCGTGGAATTCCGGTGCGCCAGCAGCAGCAATATTGTATAGGTTACGATAATCAGTATCACGGAAAGTAAAAGTATCCATGTCCTGCGATACTTGTATGCGATCGTAGATGCCACCGCGTACAAAGCCGGAACCCTTGAATGAGGCACTGCCATTGGCAACGATAAAAATGGCATGCTCATTTGGCTTGAGTTCTGCCATCAAGCTTGAGTAATTGCGCTCACCTAAGATGTTACGACCGACATTAGGAGCGTTGAGGTAGCCAAAATAGAGGTCGATATATGGCTGACCTGTGTCAACCATACCGACATCAGCCGGGGATACCGCCAGGTGTTGAATGCTACCTTCTGCTAGCAGTTCGTCCCAGGTGAATTGTTGAGAAACCGGTGTAAAAATAGCTTGAGGTCTGGGAACTGCTTTGATGATGCCGACTTGTTTAGCTACCTCGTAGGCACAACGCATCACTACCTGATTTTCGGAAATCACTGTTACGGTTGCGCCACTGATGGCATCTATCCCAATATAGCCACCCTCAGCACGCGCCTTGCCAATCTCCACTTTATCCCAAGCATGTTTGCCAACATACTGTTTGATAAACTTGGTCAGTTCACTTTCTGGTATCCCCACCAGCAGAATCGGCTCGCTGTGTCTCAATACTTTTACGCCGACAATCTTGCCAGTGACATCCATGCCAATTAGTGTGACGACAGGCTTTCCTGAATAGGCAGGGATATCTACGATGTCAGTTGAAAGAAACACATATCCCAGTAATTTTTGCTGACCATGTTCATCGTTGTAAGCCTCAACATATGCTGGGCTGACTTTGCGGGAAGAAAAGTGGTCTGCGTTGGGAAATACATCATTGCATGGCACATAAGCACACAGATCAGAGTCGGTAGAGAGTTGCGCGGGCAGTGGTGCTTCGTAAGAGCCAGGGTGCCCATCTAGGACATGATGTTTTTGTTGTAAGGGATTAGAGCCTGTCTCGGCATCTGCAAGTGTAGTGGAAGAAAAACTCAAGGCAAAAACAAGATAGCAACATATCAATGCCATAAATCCACTGATTTGATGAAATGCTCTATTGGCTGCTGATATTAATCGAGCATGCATAAGGATTCAGATTCAAATGGACAATTCATGATTAGATGCCAAACATGCTCTGTGTGACTAAATATAGATAAAATTGAGGCGAGCCAATTGTTGACTCGCCCTAGTTCGAACTTTTTATACGTAACGTTTATGCTTCAACTATAAATCTGATACGCATTTCCAGGTGTAATGCATGACAGAAGTGTGTACAGTAAATCCAGAAAACACCAACCTTGTCAGCCTTAAATGTGACAGAGTGAGTTTCCTGTGGATTTACGATGAAGTTTACATTGTATTTCTCAATACCAAAGCCATGCGTCAGGTCTTCCACTTTGTCGTGGTTGGTCAGGGTGATAGTTACTTCATCGCCGTGTTTTACCTTGATTTCCGGCAACCCGTAGTTAGGCGCCTGGGAAGTCATGTACACCATTACCTTTTTGCCATCACGCTCGATTCTGTTGTCTGACATTGACTTCACTGCATTTGGAAAATCATTCAGGTCGGAGACCTGGCGCGTTTTGACTAAGTCTGCGCGAACTATTATGGCATCATGCGGCTCAGAATAGGCAGTATGGTCATGAATCAGAAGCATCTTATCACCTGTGATGTCAATTAGCTGTTCAGTCTCAACATGCAACGGACCGACCGGCAAGAAACGATCTTTGGAGAACTTGTTGCCTGAGTTATAAAACTTTCCATCCGCTTCTTTAGTTTCACCCATAGAGGTATAACCATGACCAGGCTGGTAATGCACATCAATACGGTCTAGTACTGGTTGTGCTGATTTATCACCCTTGAACTGAGCAATGGCTTTGTCGACGTTCCATTTGACGATTTGACTGTCTAGAAACAGGGTGGTATATGCATTACCTCTACCATCAAAAGCGGTATGCAATGGACCCAGTCCAATTTCCGGTTCTGCTACCACGGTGTCACGTGGATCCTTCACTTCGCCATTGAACCATTTGTGCACCAGTTCAGTCGCGATCACAGTGGCGGTAGGCGATAGCTTGCCGGAACATACGAAATATTTGCCATCGGGCGAGATGTTGACGCCGTGTGGGTTTTTTGGCACTGGAACATAGCAGGTCAATGCGGTCTTCGGGTCTTGGTTGGCAGCCTTGGTACCGTCCACAACCGGAACCTTTGACGCACCAATAGTGAAGGTCTTGCCAGCTTTGATCGCAGCTTCAACGCGTTCGATATTGAAGAACACGCAGGTGTCACGTTCTGCCGACATCATATCTCCCAGCACTGCTCCCCCCTCGCTATTGTACTGATTGGATGCAGCCAATTTTCCGTCATAGGAAGTCGCTACTAGATCCATATTGCCATCAACCTTGACCTGCCAGCGCACTTCCATGCTTTCTGCATCGACACAGGTGAATAGGCAGAACCACTTTGTTGGATCGAATTCATCACGGCCGTCATTTGGTTGTGGTATGTGGAATTCAGAGCCGCAGAATACACGGGTAGTATGGTTAATGCTTGCATCCACTGGGTCACGCTTGTCAGGGAAAATGCCGTGAAAGCCTTGCACATTAGGTATTTCAGTGATGGCATCGCATTCCATCCGGTCCATGCGGATGCGGGCTATGCGGCAGTTGAGTTTGTCATTGACCCACAGATGCTTACAATCGTAGGTGCCATCAGTATAGGAGCCATGCACATGGTGAGTATCTCCCGTCATGTACTTCAAACTGCCGTCCGAATTGGTGCCTATAATTTTCTTGGACTCGTTGGTTATGCCCCAGCCAACCATTGGATCTATGTTGAATACCGGAATACGCTTGAGGGTGCGACCCGACGGCAGACCGTATATACGCACCTCTCCCGAATGACCACCACTAGAAAAGATATAGTATGAGTCTAGCTTACCGGGAGGCACTTCAAATTTACCGGGAGCTGCAAGATGGCTAACATCTCCGCTAGCCGCGGTCTCCTTTTCTGCAGCAGATCCTTTATCTGTCTTTTTGCAAGAAACCAATCCCATTGCCACCCCTGCGCCTGCTAGCGTTGCCGCGGCAGTGGTTCCTAAAAATTTTCTCCGACTTTCATTACCCAAGACATCTTGGGGGTTGTTTTTTTCTTGGTCGTGATCACTCATAATATTCTCCTCTTAAAGATGGCTATGTCATTTGTAAAATCCTGCGACATTTTGTCGCACCTTAAAAGAAGACTAACAGATGATGGATGTCAATAACTTGACCAAAATCAAGAATCGAAAATTAAAAAGTTGTTGTGGATATGTTCAGAATATCGACTACAAAAGCCATCTGTGGCTACCTGCCACGGCTCCAGCCACTGTAATCAAACTTAATATAAGCAAAAACCAATGCATGTGATTGATAATGACAAATGTTTGTGCTGGCGCTAAATAAGCTCGTTCTTTAAGCTTACGTTTTAACATCATGGGTTCGAGCACGAATAACATGATTGTAAAAATCAACCAAGTTATAGTCATCATATGCACCCACCAGAACGATGGAGTTGTATAACGATTCCAAGCATCTAGTACGTACAACATGTAAAAACCGGAAATGCCCGTCAACAATGTGGTAAATCGTGCCTGCCTAGCAAATCTGTGTTCAATGTGTTCAAAAAACTCAACACGATCCTCCACTCTATAAGTATCTCTAACTGTAGGCAACAATACTATGGTAACCATTGAAACACCGCCGATCCAGAGCACAAAACCAAATACATGTAGTATTCTTGCTACAATTAATTTATTCATCAACAATTTTAATTGGGATTTTGATCAGGCAATTGGTAAACATATTAAAGGCATTGAAACATCCTAAATAAAATATAACAAGGAAGTAAATTAGCGCTCTTGATATGCATCAAGTTATGAAACTTTATTAAGTTAGTACACAATACATTTATCGAAAATTTAAAGGAAGTTAACGGTGGATAAATCATTTATTGCCCATCGGCTATCTGGGTTTTATATGTTCTCAGAATTGCAGCCTGCCCAGATTCAAAAGTTGGCTTGTGGAACAAGGCTGATAGAAATATCGCGTGGTACTTTCCTATTTAATCGGGGTGATAAGGCACATGGATTTTATCTGCTGTTGGAGGGACAGGTAAAACTGGGGATAATCTCACCACAGGGTGATGAAAAAATAATTGGACTAATTCAGCCCGGTCAGAGTTTCGGTGAGGCAGTGCTGTTTTTAGAGCGCTCATTCCCAATTTATGCTCAAGCAACACTAGACTCCAAAGTATTATTAATTACTCGAGAAGCTATTTTTGACATCCTTGACAACGACGTTACAGTAGTTCGTCGCATGCTAGCAGGTATATCTGCTCGCAATCGCCAATTGGTTAACGACATTGAATCTTTATCGTTGCAGAACAGCACACAACGACTGATTGGGTATCTTTTGCAAATCAGCACAGACTCCACTAATCCGGGTCGCGTACATTTACCGGCTAACAAAGTTACCATTGCCTCTATGCTTAACATTACTCCGGAAACGCTATCTCGCATCATGCTCAGACTACATAATGCTGGGCATATTGAAGTAAATGGTAAGGAAATCATAATCACCAATGTCGATGGGCTCAGAAATTTTGAATAAAATACATATTCAGCGCCTTGAGTTCACTAGACAATCAAAGCTCTTTTCAGTATCCACTTAGGGCGAAAACAGACTAATGAATGGCTCAAATGAAATTAGACCTTCTCCAATTCATGGGGACTTTTTGGGGACTTACCTCTTACTTACAGTACAAAACTGTACATAAGGCGGGAATTGAGCGGCTTTGTTTATATATATAAATCAATAACTTACAATTAACGGCTTAACTACGAACCAAGGGGTGAGGAGTTATAATCTCTTTGGGCGCACCACAATATAAAAAAGCTGATTCCACAATGGTTTCAGCCTTTTTATTTACCGCACATAAATAATAGTTCTGGGCACTTTTAAGCATAACTGTGTCAACTATTGACCGAACTTTGACCGTTCATCACATGGCACTAAGCTACCCATCGCTGTCATTTGACTTTATCGTATGAGGCCATTAAGGGGTATTAAAATAAGCAAAAGGTCCCAGTTCGACAAGTATTTCAAACACGCTACCACAAAATATTCACCAGTAAGCCAGGTAATTTTGGGGAATTTTTATGTCCCTAATATATTAAAAAGTTATAAGAATATACTTACAAAGTATTTTTACTTATTAAAGTGCTTTGCTATAGTGCGCACATTCTTTGAAACATGATTACACAAACAAATGAGTTTAACCAAATCAAAATTATTGTCAGATACAGATAGCGGGGTGCTGCAGGCAGTAGAGCGTGCTATCGCGTTAGTACAGCAACAGACTGGTTATGGCTCAATTGAGATTACTGTGCATGATGGTCGTGTGACACAAATCGAACGCCGAGAAAAAGTGCGATTTGAACACAAGCCCAATACTCAAAAAAACTAATTAATAACTATCTGACATCAGAAGTTGAAAATATTTTCCCAATACCTGACCAGCCTACTGGAAGAAAAAATATGGAGTTTTATGATGCAATATAAAAAAATAGTATCAACATTAGTATTGGCCGGTGTAATTGCCAGCCCAACAATCGTATTCGCCAATGACAGCACTGAGCTTGAAGACCTTAGAGCACTTGTTCAGGAGCTCGATCAGAAGGTGAAAGTATTAGCGCGTAAAGGCGAAGTTGCAGAGGAAGATGCTTCAGCAGCCAAGAAAACAAGTCCTGTGGTTAAAGCCAGCGAGGATGGTTTTGGTTTGCAATCTGCAGACGGCAACTTTAAGATCAAATTGCGCGGCTTATTGCAAGTGGATGAGCGCAACTATCGTAACGTCAATGGGCTTGCCAATGATGGTAAAAATATCAGTGGCTTTGATTTGCGCCGTATTCGACCAATCATTGAAGGCACTTTGTATGACATTTATGATTTCCGCTTTACACCGGAATTCGGTGAGTCTAAAACTGCCAACTCAACTAGCACCAGCGGGATTGTTGACGCCTATGTAGATGCACGATTTAATCCATGGTTCCAGGTGAAGGCCGGTAAATTCAAACCCTATGTCGGTCTGGAGCGTTTACAAAGCGCCAGCGATATTAAATTTATTGAGCGCAGTTATGTCAGCAATAATATTCTGCCCAACCGCGACTTAGGTGCCGCGATTCACGGCGATATACTTGACGGTAAAGTAAATTACTCCGTAGGAATTTACAATGGTGTAGTGGATGGGGGCGATACCACTACCTCTCAAGATAATAATAATGATAAAGATTATGCGGTGCGGGTTTTCACTACGCCATTTAAAGATAGTGTCAATGCTCTGGCTGGATTGGGCTTCGGCTTAGCCGCTACTCATGGGAACTTTAAAGGCACATCCGCAGCCAGCGGCTTACCAAGCTATAAAACTGCTGGACAAGAGTCAAACTTCTTCGCTTACTCTTCTGGCGTATTCGGTAGTGGTGATAGAGACCGTATAAGCCCACAGGCCTATTACTACTTTGGTCCATTTGGCCTAATTGCTGAGTATGCCCGGGTTTCGCAAGACGTATCCAATGGCACAAAAGCAGCCAGTTTAGATAACGATGGCTGGCAAATTGCAGCATCATATCTACTAACAGGTGAAGATGCCTCCTTTGGCAAAGTTAAACCAAATCAACCCTTCAGTAGCAACGGCGGCGGATGGGGTGCTTGGGAATTGGTGGCACGTTATCAGGAAAATAACATTGACAGTGGTGCATTTAGCACAGGTTCAACAGCTGCCGCCACCCGTTTCGCAGACCCAAGAATCAATGCGCGCTCTGCCAAATCGTGGGCAGCCGGTGTGAACTGGTATCTCAATCAAAACGTGAAACTGGCGTTAGATGTTGAAGATACCAGTTTTGATGGCGGTGGCAATGTCACTGCTGCTGGCGCAGCAACAGGTTCATTTACTAATATCGCTAACCGACCTGACGAGCGGACACTATTTACTCGTTTGCAACTCTCTTACTAATAAATCTATGAACCACTTTCGCCTGATAACCGGGCGAAGCAGTGTTACCAAAGGAGTACAAAATGGAATGTTGCTGTAATAGAAATAACTGAAGCACCCCGTTTAACAAAAATTAGAATTTAAAGGATTTATTAATGAAAAAAGCACTTTTATCAATTGTACTAACATCCGCCGTGCTTAATTTTGCAGCGGTTACAGTAGCCTCGGCAAAAGAGGTAACTTTGCTGAATGTTTCGTACGACCCTACACGTGAACTATATGTAGATTACAACGCAGCTTTCAGCAAATATTGGCAAACCAAAACCGGTGATACTGTCAAGGTAAATCAGTCACACGGTGGCTCTGGCAAACAAGCGCGAGCCGTGATTGATGGCTTGCAGGCCGATGTTGCTACTTTGGCTTTGGCCTATGACGTGGATCAGCTATATGAAAAAGGTAAGCTAATTCCGCAAGATTGGCAAAAACGCTTGCAGCACAACAGTTCACCCTACACTTCAACCATTGTATTTCTGGTACGCAAAGGTAACCCGAAAAACATCAAGGATTGGGACGATGTCGTCAAACCGGGTGTTTCAGTGATTACACCTAACCCTAAAACCTCGGGTGGGGCTCGCTGGAATTACCTGGCAGCCTATGCCTATGCCTTGAAGCATAACAACAATGATGATTCTAAGGCCAAAGAGTTTGTTGGCAAGTTATATAAAAACGTACCAGTGCTGGATAGCGGCGCGCGCGGATCAACCACAACCTTTGTAGAGCGTGGCATTGGCGATGTCTTGCTTGCTTGGGAAAATGAAGCCTTTTTAGCCCAAAAAGAATTGGGTGCAGGCAAAGTTGAAATCGTCGTGCCTTCTCTTTCTATTTTGGCTGAGCCGCCAGTAACTGTGGTAGATAAGTTTGCCAAAAAACATGGTAATGAAGCGGTAGCAAAGGCCTATTTGGAATATTTGTATTCTGATGAAGCACAGGACATCATTGGTAAGAACTACTACCGTCCAACTTCTGAAGCCGCTGCTAAAAAATACGAATCACAATTTCCTAAACTTAATTTAGTCAAAATCGATGATGTCTTCGGCGGTTGGACAAAAGCGCAAAAAACGCATTTTTCTGATGGCGGAGTATTTGACCAGATTTATCAAAAATAAATCAAAGTCGAGACCATCATGAGAGTAGTCCAATACGTTACCAATACGCAGCTATTGGGCTTAACGCCCAACAACGGCAAAGGAGAAACAGTCATGGCTTTATTAGCAATCAATGTGCGTAATCAATTACGCGGTAAGATTAAAAACATTTTATGGGGAGATGTGGTTTCTGAAGTCGAAGTTGAAACCTCGTCCGGAATCATTACGTCGGTCATCACAACACGTTCCATCAAAGAACTGGCATTAGACATAGGTTCTGAAGTGTTAGCGCTGGTGAAAGCGACTGATGTTGCGATAGCCAAAATTTAACAGCCATTACTAAGTTACCAGCCAGTTGAATATTAATTATTCAGCTGGCTGTTTTGTGGAAATTGACAATGAAAAATATACCTAATAAAAATACACTGCCGGGCTTTAATTTGTCCTTGGGCTACGCCCTGCTGTATTTAAGTTTGATAGTGCTGATTCCTTTATCTGCAACTTTTTTCAAGGCATTTACTTTAAGTTGGGCAGACTTTTGGCATGCTGTTGCCTCACCACGTGTCGTGGCTTCTTATAAATTAACATTTGGGGCCTCTTTAATAGGCGCATTTATCAATGTAGTGTTTGGACTGCTGACAGCCTGGGTGCTCACTAGATATCATTTTTTTGGCAAAAAGTTTGTGGATGCTTTTGTGGATTTTCCATTTGCGTTACCGACCGCTGTTGCTGGTATTGCACTTTCGGCCATTTATTCGACACATGGCTGGATTGGCAGCTGGCTCGAGCCTTTCGGCATCCATGTTGCCTATACGCCATTAGGGGTGGTTGTGGCACTGACATTCATTGGCTTACCCTTTGTAGTGCGTACTGTGCAACCGGTGCTGGAGGACTTAGGTGCAGAAGTTGAGGAGGCTGCTGCGAGTTTAGGTGCAAATCGGTGGCAGGTATTTTATAAAATCATTTTGCCCGCAATATGGCCAGCACTGATAACAGGTTTTGCATTGGCATTTGCACGTGCAGTAGGCGAATACGGTTCGGTAATTTTTATTGCAGGCAATATGCCGATGGTTTCTGAAATCACGCCGCTTATTATTATTACCAAGCTAGAGCAGTATGACTATGCAGGTGCAACCGCGGTAGCCGCAGTCATGCTGGTGATTTCATTCATATTGCTGTTTGCGATTAATGGTTTTCAGTGGTGGTCGAATCGACGCCTTGGAAATGTTAGATAAGAGAGAATTTTAATGCCAGTAACTAATACACCAGCTATTTCACAATACGCTAGATATAACACACGAGCAGCTTCAAATCGCGCTACATCCGAAGCAGTCTGGGTACGTTACAGCCTAATCGGAGCGATGTTAGTGTTTTTAAGCTTATTTCTATTTGTTCCGCTCGCGGCAGTCTTCATGGAGGCCTTCAGAAAAGGCGCACAAACTTACTTCGCTGCAATTGTTGAGCCCGATGCGCTGTCTGCAATCAAGCTGACATTAGTTGCGGCCGGTATCGCGGTGCCACTGAATCTGGTATTTGGCGTGGCGGCAGCTTGGGCTATTGCTAAGTTTGAATTTAAAGGTAAGAGTTTTTTAATCACTTTAATTGATTTGCCCTTTGCCGTTTCTCCAGTCATTGCGGGTTTAATTTACGTGTTGATGTTTGGCCTGCAAGGCTGGTTTGGCGGATGGCTATCTGACCATGATTTTAAAATTGTTTTTGCTATCCCCGGAATTATATTGGCCACAACATTCGTTACCTTTCCGTTTGTAGCACGAGAACTGATTCCGCTGATGCAGGCGCAAGGCAAAGAGGAAGAAGAAGCCGCGCTAGTGCTAGGCGCATCCGGATGGCAGATGTTCTGGCGAGTGACTTTGCCGAATATTAAATGGGGTTTGCTGTATGGGGTGATTTTATGTAATGCGCGCGCCATGGGAGAGTTTGGCGCGGTTTCTGTAGTTTCCGGGCACATCCGCGGACTTACTAACACCTTGCCGTTGCACGTGGAGATTTTATATAACGAATATAACTACGCCCCTGCCTTTGCAGTAGCGTCACTACTGGCGCTACTGGCATTGCTTACGTTGGCACTTAAAACGTATGTGGAATGGCAAACTGCCAAAAATGCAGCGGATATAGAAAAAGAGATTAAGGAATAAATAATGAGCATCGAAATTAAAAATATTAAACGCAGCTTTGGCAGTTTTAGCGCACTCAATGATGTGTCTTTGCAAGTTAACACTGGTGAACTAGTGGCATTACTAGGACCTTCGGGCTGCGGAAAAACAACATTACTGCGCATTATTGCAGGACTGGAAACACCAGATTCAGGAAGCATTCTTTTTCATGGAAAAGATGCCACAGATAGAGCCGTGCGTGAGCGTGAAGTGGGTTTTGTATTTCAACATTACGCATTGTTTCGCCATATGACTGTATTTGAGAATGTGGCCTTTGGCCTGCGTGTGCGCCCTAAACAGATCCGTCCAAATGAGGCTGAAATTAAACGCCGTGTTCATGAGCTGTTAAACCTTGTACAACTGGATTGGTTAGCAGATCGTTATCCGCCGCAACTTTCTGGTGGACAGCGTCAGCGCATCGCGTTGGCAAGGGCACTTGCTGTTGAGCCTAAAGTATTGTTGCTGGATGAACCCTTCGGCGCGCTGGATGCAAAAGTACGTAAAGATTTACGTCGCTGGCTGCGCAGGCTGCACGATGAACTGCATATTACCAGTGTATTCGTCACGCACGATCAAGAAGAGGCATTGGAAGTTGCTGATCGTATAGTGGTGATGAATCAAGGTGTTGTCGAACAAATAGGCAGTCCACAAGAAGTCTACGATCATCCTGCATCCCCATTTGTTTACCAATTCTTAGGAAATGTGAATTTGTTTCATAGCCGCGTTCATGCTGGGTTTGCAAAAATTGGCGATATAGAACTTGCACTAGATGAACATCATCTGACCGAAGATAGCCCTGCAGTTGCTTATGTAAGACCGCACGACATTGAGATCTTGCGACATTCAGATGGTAACTCATGCTTTGAGGCAAAGATTAATTATATACATGCTGTCGGCCCTATAGTGCACTTGGAGTTGGAACGTAATGATACAAATACATTTGTTGAAGCGGAACTTACCCGTGAACGTTTTAATCATTTAGAGCTAATTGAAGGAGAAATTGTTTACTTAAAACCTCGAAATTTACGAGTATTTTTGCAAGATTAATGCGAACGGCTACTTTTGGCGGCGGATTCTGTCATTTAAGCTAATAGAACAGACTCTTACCAATGCCCAGTTTCATCATCTCGGGCGCACCCTATAAATCAATTGGTTAGCTTAGGCTAGCCCTTTGTCATTTTAATGATTACAGCTAAATTATCACTGCTTCTCCATTCCTCACAGCTCGCAATTAAGTTAAGCAGGCTAAAGATTTACAAGAGCTCACGCATACCTCCGCACCCATCCCCACGCACTTCCAACCGCCAAGCTCATGCAACACAAGCAACGATGTCCTGCTTACCCCAACATGAAGCTTTCATCTAAATTAAATTAAAAATTTAATTTTATTATTGTTTTAAATTTACACATTTATCATTGTCCAATTATCTTTTTTTGTTTTATATCTTATATAAGATATAAGATACTAGACTAATTTTAAGTTCTATGTTATAAATCTTATTGTGGCGTCTTGGACTGAATTTGTGAAAACTTTGCAGAAAATCTAAAGGATTAATTATGGAAAGTGTAGTGATAGTTGCAGCTGCAAGAACTGCCGTAGGTAAGTTTGGCGGCGCTTTTAACAATATACCTGCGTCAGATTTGGGGGCGGCTGTCATACGCAGCTTATTGGAACGCACAGGAGTCACCGGAGAGCAGGTTGATGAGGTAATTCTAGGGCAGGTGCTTACAGCGGGCGTTGGACAAAATCCTGCGCGTCAAGCTGTAATCAAAGCTGGATTGCCAAACGGAGTCCCAGCCATGACGCTTAATAAGGTCTGTGGCTCCAGCCTTAAGGCAGTTATGCTAGGGGCACAATCCATCAAATGTGGTGATGCCGATATCATAATTGCCGGTGGACAGGAAAATATGAGTATGTCACCGCACGTATTGAATGGCTCGCGTAACGGTATACGTATGGGCGATGCCAAGCTGATTGACAGCATGATCGTAGATGGCTTGTGGGATGTCTATAACGACTATCACATGGGCACCACCGCAGAAAATATCGCCAAAAAATATGGTATTACTCGCCAGCAGCAAGATGAATTCGCCTGCGCTTCGCAGAACAAGGCCGAAGCCGCGCAAAAAGCGGGTAAGTTCATCGATGAAATCGTACCTTACATCATCAAGAGCAAAAAAGGAGATACCGTTGTCGATGTTGATGAATATCCAAGACATGGAACAACGCTGGAATCACTTGCAAGTTTGCGCCCGGCCTTTGACAAAGATGGCACGGTCACAGCAGGCAATTCTTCCGGTATCAACGATGGTGCCGCCATGGTAATGCTGATGTCGGCATCAAAGGCCAAGTCGCTTGGCCTGAAACCGCTCGCCACCGTTAAAGCATATGCATCCTCTGGGGTTGACCCTAGCATTATGGGTATTGGGCCTGTGCCGGCATGTCAAACCTGTCTCAAAAAAGCGGGCTGGAAGCCTGCCGATGTTGACTTGATGGAGATCAATGAAGCATTTGCTTCTCAGGCTATTGCGGTAAATCAGGAAGCTGGTTGGGATACAACCAAGGTAAACGTCAATGGCGGGGCAATTGCCCTCGGTCACCCAATTGGTGCGAGCGGTGCACGCGTGTTGGTGTCATTGCTACATGAAATGGTACGCCGTGATGCAAAAAAAGGTCTGACTTCTCTTTGTATAGGCGGCGGCATGGGTGTTGCGCTCGCTGTTGAAAGATAAGCCATTAGCTAGTCGAGTAGGTAGTTTTTCAAGATAATAATCAGGGAGAGGCAAGATGAGCAAACGTATTGCATTGGTAACAGGCGGTACAGGTGGTATAGGAAGTTGTATCTGTAGACAGCTTTCCGCGGATGGCTTTACTGTTGTAGCAAATTATATCGGGGCAGATGAAGAGAAAGCGAAGACTTGGCTGGCAACTGAACGTACAGCTGGTAGAGATATGCATATTGCAGCAGGCGATGTGTCAAATTATGAATCATGTGTGGCGATGATGGCTAAAATTAAGGCGGAAGTTGGTGCAGTGAGTGTGCTGGTGAATAATGCAGGTATTACCAAAGATGGCATGTTCAAGAAAATGCCACTAGAAAACTGGATGGATGTACTTAATATTAACCTCAATAGTGTGTTTAATGTAACCCGCCAAGTTGTGGATGATATGTTGGCAGCAGGATGGGGTCGTGTTATTAACATGTCATCCATCAATGGCCAAAAAGGTCAATTTGGCCAGACTAATTATTCAGCCGCCAAGGCCGGAATGCATGGCTTCACTAAAGCGTTGGCGCAGGAAACTGCAGCCAAGGGCATTACTGTCAACACTATTTCCCCTGGCTATATTGGCACCGAAATGGTCATGGCAATTAAGCAGGAAGTGCGCGACCAGATTGTTTCTGGCATTCCAGTGGGTCGTTTAGGCAAGCCAGAGGAAATCGCTAAACTAGTGTCCTACCTTGCGTCAGAAGATGCAGCTTTCATAACAGGTGCTAATATCGCCATCAACGGCGGCCAACATATGTGCTGATAAAGAAAAGGACAGATAAAATAAAAATGCCCAGCAAGTTGTTTGCGGGGCATTTTTATTTTATCAATCTCTAGGGCTTCGTGGATTTATTACTTGATGTTTTATTTTCAGCCTTTGATTTTGTAGCTATTACTGGCTTAGTATTTGGTGTTGCTCTTTTTGGCAACGATGTTGTTTTAACAGGCGCTGGAGCATCTCGCTCTATCAGCCATTTTGAAATTGCAGGTGCCAATTCCTTTTGCGAACGTGAGCCAACGAAAACACCAATATGGCCACCTTGAAACTCGTATAAGGTTTTATCCTCTGAGCCTACAACTTCATTAAATGGTTTGGTTGCTGCAGGTGGGACCAAATGATCAGCAGAAGCATATATATTTAATATCGGTATTGTTATTTTGCTTAAATCAACGGTTTTTCCACCTAGCTTAAGTTTGCCTTTGATCAGCTTATTTTCCTGATAGCAATCTTTAACGAACTGGCGCAGGCATTCTCCCGCTTGGGCTGGGCTATCAAAAATCCACTTTTCCATGCGTAGGAAGTTGAGCAGTTTATCTTTGTCTTCCATTACATGTAACATATCTATGTATTTTTTTATATTTAAATTGAATGGCATTAACATAAGAAAACCATCATTGAGGATATTGCCTGGCACCACACCGTAAGCATCTACCAATGCATCAACATCCATAGTCTTGGACCAGTTAAATAACAGTCCATCATTAGTCGAGAAATCAAACGGTGCAACAAGAGTAATCAGATTTTGAACTTTTTCTGGATGTAGTGCTGAATAAATAGCAGAGAATGTCCCGCCTTGACATACGCCCATCAGACTAACTTTATCGCTCTTGGCATTTTCTCGTACGGCCTCTACACAATTATCCATGTAGCCATTGATGTAGTCATCCATGCTCAAGTAACGGTCGGCTTGCGTTGGGTAACCCCAGTCAATGATATAAACATCCAGCCCCAGCTTGAGCAGATTGCGGATAAAACTACGGTCTGGTTGAATATCCAGCATATAAGGACGGTTGACCAAGGCATAGACCACAAGAACAGGCACGCCGCAGGTCTTATCATCTGTGGGCTTATAGTGATAAAGTTTTAGCTTGTCTTCTTCATAGATTAATTGTTTGGGCGCCGTGCCAACATCGACTTCACTTATATCCGTTAGCAGCTCAGCACCTTTCATAAGTTTGCTGTTTAGCTCACCCAGATGCTTCATCACTGATTTAGCATCAAAACTTGAAAATGGATTATTCATGACTGCTGATCCTTGTTTTTTAATTCTTGAATTTGCGATTCCATACTTTTTACTTGCTTGCGTAGGTCGTAGACTAGTTTATATACTTCATCCATCTCAGATCGACGAGCGACAGGTAACTCGACAAGCTCTCTTTCAACTATTTCGTTGTATAATTTACGCGCATTAAAACCTGCTTCAGTAAGAGCATTGCGCTTTTGCGAGAAGGCTTTAGTCTGGAATAACTTGTAAAATGTTTTTTCATTTGTGTCTATCCACAAAGCAAAAAATTCATCGAACTTTTCATATTTTTCGCCCGATTCAATTTTTGTAGCAAGCGCCTTGACTACCTCTTGCATCGCCTCCTGACCAGTAGCATGCATCATTTGCTGATATTCAATATTGTTTGTGGCGAAGGAGGACATGGCTTTTGCGCATTTCGATAGCAGTTCCATTTTTTCGCGATCTTTACCTATAGCCGGTGTGCTAAATAGCTTGCCAGTTGCATTTTCAAAAATGCCATACATGGCTTTCATTTGTATGAGCCAGGCTTCAGGTTGTAAGTCACTTTTTGCGAAATTACCTTGCATTAAATTACTGGCCTGGGTTTTTGCCGCATCAGTCCATGGCTTGCCGAACTGCTGAATTAATTCAGTATATTGCGATGTTTGCTTTTGAAGTTGACTCATTGCATCTAGATCGAAATTGAACAATTTATCGATAACTTCCTTAATCTTGGCGGGGTCAGTTAATTCACTGTAACTCGCTGGATCTATCGACTTGTCACGCATGGCATTTAGTAATGGCTGCCATAGATCAAATAGTTTTTGCATGGCTTCATTGCCATATAGTGTTTTACCGAAGATATCTTTCGCCAAACTTGCATCGGCACCTGCGGGAAATGCCTGAAATGCCGCTTTACTCCAGTTGGTGAAAGGATTGTCACTGCTTGCAGAGGCGTTCTGGTAAAGGGATTGTATCTGCTTCGCTTGCTCACGCAACATATTAAAAGACTGCTGTTGCATTTTCATCCAGCTATCAAAGTAATCACTAGGGTTTTCCACTATCGCTCCTCTTCAATCGCGCCAATCAGTTAGGCGTTTAGTATATGGCAGTACTAACATCGGCAACCAATACGAAGCCGACGTTAATCTCTAAACCATGCTTACGCTACTTTTGCTTTTGCCTTGGCTGGACTGGCAATATCAATGATGTTTTTTAATACATCACGGCTGATTGCTAATTGCTTTTCATAGGCGCTGATCCAGTTTTCTTGAGTTTTTAAGGCTTCTTCAGAGGCACTTTGTGAAGTACTTACCACTGTACTGAACCATGTGTTGAATTGATTCATCGCTTCTTTAGTTTGTGGTGTTTCTGGCAGGCCAGGGATGCTGGTAAAGGCTGCATGTGTCTTGCCGATGGCATCCATCCACTGTACACGTAGATCTTTTTGAGCGCTCAGAAGATTGTTGAACACTTGCTTCTGTGTATTTGTTAAAACATCAAAATATTCAAGTTGCTTTTCCATTTTAATTCCTTTCAAAGTTAAAAAAATTATTCGCCTTCAGTGGGCGATGACTGCTTTAGTACATCAAAAAAACTCTTGGTAACTTCGCGGCTCATATCAAGCTGCTTATCGACAATCTCTTGCCATGCCTTTTGAGCTTTAGCACCATTCTCAGCTATAAATTTCTGCTGCAACTCACGTATTGTGTCGCTGAGCATCTGATTCTCAACCTTCAGACTAGCATTTTCCTTCAACAAGTCGTCATACTTGGTTTGTGGTACAAAGCCTAGTGTCTGATAAAAATCAGCCATACGCTCCATCATCTTCTCAGCATCTGGGAAGGCTTGGTTTTCAGAAGAAATTCCCCAGAATTTCTTAGCGGCTTCCATACCTTGCTGCTGTGCAATCTTTAAAAATTCGCTTGCACCCTGCTTAAACATTGGATTATTAAACATCTCCATCATCATGCGCATTTGCTGTTCTGTCATCATGGTCAGATTTTCCTCTTGAGTCTACTTTTTAGATTTAGCAGAATTAGCATCGTCGGTTGCCTGCTCAGCGCTGCCAGCTGTCCATATCTGCCAGGGATTACTCATCATCTTAAACATGTCGGCATCCTTCATGGCGCCAAACTGTTTAAGCCACGAACCTAGCATGCCGAAATAATTTTTTAGATCCCAACCTGAGTTGAGCATGAATGGCAAAGATCGATTTAGGTCACGAATATAAGATCGAACCACATAAGCGACATTTATATCTGGATCGCCAAAAGCTTCCAAATGAGCTTTAAGCTTATCGTACTCATCTTCGTCCAGCCTTAATGTGATAGGCTTAAGGGCCATCATTTCTCCAATAAATGTATCTAAAGTATGATTATTGTACTACAATAGTAATACTTGTCAACTATAAAATAAGGCGAAGATAAAAATACATTCATCCTCATACCAAAGTTTGGTATAAATTATTGCTAGCAAAAGTTATTTAAAGATATGTAAACTTAAGATATTTAGCGAGTTGGATAGCTAAATGTTGTAACGCAGAATTCATAATTTAAATTGATTGCTGTGAGGTAATATATTAGCTTCCGCTTTTAGAAATTAAAAAAATCATGAGTCAGCACCACCTCACACCTTTATTCTCACCAAAATCTGTAGCTGTATTTGGCGCCAGTGATCGCATTGATTCAGTTGGGCAAATCGTTTTTCAGAATTTGTTGCAAAGTGGTTTTCAGGGTGCACTTTATCCAATCAATACGAATCACTCGGAAGTCCAAGGCTATAAGGCTTATTCTTCTATTTCCCAAATCACCGAGCCCGTAGACCTTGCAGTAATTACTACCCCACCGCAATTTGTGCCAGAAATTATTGAAGAATGCGGCAGACATAATGTTAAGGCTGCTGTAATTATTACTGCCGGCTTTAGTGAATCAGGGGATTTAGGTAAGGCTATGGAACTTTCTGTGCTGGAAAATGCACAGCGTTATGGTATTCGCCTAATTGGTCCTAATTGTCTTGGCGTAATGCGTCCTGATATAGGACTAAATGCCACTTTTAACAAGGGTGGCGCAATTACTGGCAGCATTGCGTTCATCTCACAATCAGGGGCCTTGTGCACTGCCATTTTAGATTGGGCACAATCAAATGATGTAGGTTTTTCAAGCGTCGTATCCATGGGGACTTCAGTGGATGTTGATTTTGGAGAGGTTCTCGATTATCTGGTATCGGACATAAAAACGCACAGTATCCTTCTTTATATAGAAGGCATCCATAATGCTCGTAGTTTTATGAGCTCGATTCGAGCTGCCGCACGCATCAAGCCAGTGATTCTGGTTAAAGTAGGGCGTCATGCATCTGCCTCCAGCGCGGCAAAATCGCATACTGCTTCTATTGTAGGTTCAGATGATGCTTTTGATGCCGCAGTTCGTCGTGCAGGGGCAGTTCGCGTTCAGACAATTACACAATTATTTTCCACAGCCAAAGCACTCTCATGCGGGTTTGACCCCACTGGAAACCGTTTGGCAATTGTTACTAACGGAGGTGGCCCCGGTGTGATGGCAACTGATTGTGCTGACGACCTAGGTCTGGTTATGGCTACCCTTTCAGATAGCACAATTGAAGAACTTAATCAGGTGCTTCCAGCCTCTTGGTCACATAGCAATCCTGTTGATATTATCGGCGATGCCCAAGCTGACCGTTATTTGCATGCAGTAAAAGCATGCCTAGAAGATCCAAATGTTGATGGCGTACTGACTATACTGACACCTCAGGCAATGACAAAACCCTTAGAGGTGGCCAACATAGTTATTGAGCTTTCTAATCAATACAAAAAACCATTACTCACCAGTTGGATGGGGGGTGAACAAGTTGAAGCTTCTCGAGCCGCATTTAATCAAGCGAAAAAACCCAGTTATCGCACCCCTGAGTCAGCAGTAGAGGTTTTTTCTTTCCTATCTGCTTACCATAAAAACCAGAAGTTACTTATGCAAATGCCAGGACCACTATCCCATCATCTTGAACCGGATGTGGAAAGTGCACGTATGATTATCGAAGGCGCATTGCAGGAAAAGCGAAAAGTACTAGGCGAGATGGAATCAAAAGCACTGTTATCAGCTTTTCATATTCCAGTGGCACAAACCATGGTAGCACGTTCGCCAAATGAAGCATTATTGATTGCTCAGCAATTAGGCTTCCCGGTTGCAATGAAGGTTAATTCACCAGACATCACCCACAAAACTGATGCTGGTGGCGTGCTGCTAAATCTAGTAAATGCTCAAGCAGTACGTGGGGCTTATAACGAAATAATGGAGAACGTTAAACTAAACCGCCCTAACGCCCACATTAACGGGATATCAATCCAACCCATGATTGTAAAACCAAACGGTCGAGAGTTGATGGTGGGGGTCACTAACGATTCAATATTTGGGCCGGTAATCACTTTTGGTGCAGGCGGCACCACAGTTGAAATATTGGGTGATCGATCTGTGGCGCTGCCCCCACTCAATACCTTTTTAGTTAAAGATCTCATTCAAGGCACACATGTAGCCAAAATGCTGGGCTCATTCCGCCATATGCCTCCAGCTAACATGGACGCTCTCGAAAGTGTATTGCTGCGCGTATCAGAAATGGTGTGTGAATTGCCTATGTTGATGGAGATGGACATAAACCCACTCATATTGGATGAAAATGGCATATTGGCCGCTGATGCGCGTGTGATTGTAGAACTCCGTCCTCCTAGCACCGATCGTTATTCCCATATGGCAATATACCCCTATCCTACCCATCTAGTTAGCAATTGGCAGCGACCTGATGGCACCAATGTGGTTATTCGTCCGATACGCCCAGAAGATGCAGCACTTGAGCAAGAGTTTGTGCGGAATTTGTCTGAAGAATCACGCTATTTCCGCTTCATGAATAGTGTTCAGGAGCTTAGCGAATCGATGTTGGTGCGCTTTACTCAGATTGACTACAATCGTGAGATGGCGCTAATCGCAGTCAAGTTTGAACACGAAAAAGAAATAGAGCTAGGGGTAACCCGTTATGCTATCAACCCCGATGGCGAGAGTTGCGAATTCGCCCTTGTTGTTGCAGACAGTATGCGAGGAACCGGACTTGGTCTGAAGCTCATGATTGCATTGATGGATGCCGCTCGATCTAAGGGACTAAAAACAATCGAGGGTGAAGTATTGAATAACAATGCCAGCATGTTGAAATTAATGAGACGCTTAGGCTTTACCATTGAAGCTAATCCCGAAGACGATAGCATCAAAAGCATCCATAAAACATTGTAAATAATAGCAGCCATGCTCACCGCCTATATTACCCATCCAGCCTGCCTCAAGCACGATATGGGAGAAGATCATCCTGAATGTTCGGCACGCATTCATGCAATCGAGGATCAACTCATCGCGTCAGGGCTGCTGAATTTTCTCAGCCATCATGAGGCGCCTTTAGCAAGCAAAGAGGAACTAGCCCGTGTCCATGCCATCGAGTATGTCGACTGGATATACAGTCAATCACCAAAATCAGGACTAATATATCTTGATGGAGATACTGCGATGAACCCATACAGCTTGAATGCTGCATTGCACGCAGCCGGAGCAGTAGTCAAGGCCGTCGACCTGGTGATGTCCGGTCAAGTACAAAATGCATTTTGCAATATCCGCCCACCCGGACACCATGCCGGACATGCCAGTGCATCAGGTTTTTGCATCTTCAACAACATCGCTGTAGCAGCTGCACATGCACTTGAACAGCACGGTTTGCAGCGTGTAGCGATTGCTGATTTTGATGTGCATCACGGCAATGGAACAGAAGAGATTTTTCATGACGACGCTCGCGTGATGCTATGTTCAACTTTCCGGCATCCCTATTACCCATACTGTGGTGCTAATAGCGGCAATGACCACATCATTAATGTGCCTCTTGCCGCCGGATGCTCTGGTGCAGAATTTCGCACTGCAGTAACCGAAAAATGGCTACCTGCGCTGGAGCGTTTTCAGCCACAGATTTTACTTATTTCGGCAGGATTTGATGCGCATTGGGAAGATGATATGGGAGGCTTGGCATTAAGGGAGGCAGATTATTTTTGGGTCACTGAAACACTCAAGAATATAGCCAGCCGTTACTCCAACGACCGGATTGTGTCAACGCTTGAAGGAGGATATCACCTGCACGCATTAGGTCGCAGTGTAATGGTTCATATCAAAAGCCTAAGCGGACTTTAAGTAAGTTTCTTAGTAAAATCTAGCTCTCTATCATATGATAGAGATCCATGTGTTCGGCTAGCGTGCGTCAGAACTAAATATTAAACGTAGCAAATTTGTTATTTTGTTAGACTAGATTGTATGTAGTTCAAAATGTTTGTGGCTGCCAATCAATCTGTTATTATTTCCAAAGCATTGATTAAATTAGTAAGTTTTTAATCTAAGCCTTTCTACTAACCCAATAAAATGAACTTGACATTAGTTCTAACTAGCACCATAATAGTCCTAGTTAGAACTAATTGAGAAATTAAATGGAATTTTTGCCCTTATTAAGGGAGATCGTTAGAAGCTATCAAGCTTTCGAGAATTTCTCTACACCGCATATTAAGTCGATGAATTTAACATCACCACAATTTGATGTTATAGCCACATTAGCAAATCAAGCTCCTATGAGTTGTAAAACATTAGGGGAGAAGACCCTAATTACCAAAGGAACACTAACGGGAATCCTTGACCGTCTAGAGGCCAAAGGAATCATTGAGAGAAAATCTAATGAGGAGGACGGCAGAAGCCAGAAAATTATGCTGAGCTCTACCGGTCAAGAAATCTTTGAACATGCCTTTCCAAGGCATATGCAGCATTTAGAAACAGCCTTTAATCAATTATCTTCTCAAGAGATGATTAATCTAACAAATTCTCTTAAACAACTAAGAGAAACCATGGAAAAACTTTCAAAATCTTAAAAGGAGTAATAATGAAACGATATATTTTAGTATTTGGTTTAATGTTGATCTCAAGGTCAGTATTGGCAGCCCCAGAATCATATGTGATCGACACCAATCATACCAAGCCAAGGTTTTCTTATAATCACTTTGGTTATTCAACCCAATTGAGCCGTTTTGATAAGACATCTGGCAAGATTGTTTTAGATAAAGAAGCGAAGCAAGGTTCAATGAATGTGAACATTGACACAACTTCAGTTAACACTGGTTATGCGCTTTTTAATGAGCATATTCAGGGTGAAGATTTTTTTGATACGGCCAAATTCCCAACGGCTAGTTTTACCTCAACCAAACTGAATTTTAAAGGAGATAAAATTTCATCTGTAGATGGCACACTTACCATAAAAGGCATCAGCAAACCGGTAACATTGGCTGTGACTTCGTTTATGTGTAAGCCGCATCCTATGTTGAAGAAAGAGGCATGTGGAGCAAATGCAACTGTCATTGTTAAACGCAGCGATTTTAATATGGGCAAGCATGTACCGTATGTCAGCGATGAAGTGACTATCGATATTCCTGTTGAAGCGGTAAAAGATTAATTCACAACTTATTAAGGAGCATCAAATGAAAGCAGAAATCCCGCAAAAGTCCCCCTATGCTGTAGAAGTTAAAAGTGGCAAGAGTTATTACTGGTGCGCTTGCGGTAAAAGCAAAAATCAACCATTTTGTGATGGATCGCATCAAGGCTCAGCATTTGCTCCGATTGAATATAAAGCAAGTGAAAACAAAATAGTTTATTTTTGCGGCTGCAAACAAACTGCAAACCAGCCACTGTGCGATGGGGCTCACAGTAAGCTTTAAAAACCATAAAGACAAAAACTGAAAGCAATTTGGCGAGATTTTCAACAAATTGATTTTATTTCCACAGTCGTTCAGTGAACCAAGTGATGAGGAGTTTAAATCACTTTAGACGTACCCATGAAGTCAAAGGGTTAGCTATAGGCTAACCCTTTGTCATTTTTAATTCTATACCATAATTGTGGCATGGGACTTAAGAGCTCTAGCTGCATAAAACCACTAGCGCATGCCAGGAAACTTTCCACCCATCATGCCGCCCATACCACGCAGCATTTTTGCCATGCCACCTTTGCTAAACATTTTCATCATCTTTTGGGTTTCTTCAAATTGCTTTAACAGTCGATTCACTTCTTGAACTTGCACACCGCTACCATCAGCAATACGTTTTTTGCGTGTGGCTTTAATTAATTCAGGTTTTTTTCGCTCCAATGGCGTCATACTGTTGATAATACCTTCTATGCGACGCAACGCTTTGTCGCTATCTTCGTTATTCACTTTAGCAGCCATGCCTGCCATTTGTGCAGGCATTTTATCCATAAGAGCACTCATGCCACCCATTTTGCGCATTTGCCCCATTTGGTTTTTAAAATCCTCTAAATCAAATTTACTACCTGATTTAATTTTATCCGCGACTTTTTGAGCCTCCGCCATATCGACATTTTTGTGAGCTTGCTCAATCAAGCCCAACACATCACCCATACCCAATATGCGACCGGCCATGCGGTCAGGATAAAACGGCTCAAGGCCATCTACCTTCTCGCTCACGCCGATAAATTTAATCGGCTGACCTGTGACATGTCGCACTGAAAGGGCCGCACCACCACGTGCATCGCCATCTAGTTTGGTAAGCACTACACCGGTGAGCGGTAATGTGTCGCCAAAAGCTTTGGCAGTATTGACTGCATCCTGGCCTTGCATAGCATCGACCACAAACAAAGTTTCAACCGGGTTAAGCTGCGTATGCAAGGCTTTAATTTCTGCCATCATCGCTTCATCGATACCCAAGCGGCCAGCGGTATCGAATATGACGACATCATAATAATTCTTTTTGGCAAAAGCTAAGGTTTGTGTGGCAATTTCGCTAGGCATTTGACTGGAATTACTATCAAAGCAATCTATATCTAACTGTTTCGCCAATGTTTGCAACTGGGTAATTGCCGCCGGGCGATACACATCAGCGCTCGCCAACAGAACTTTTTTCTTTTGCTCTTTAAGTAGCTTGGCCAGCTTGGCAGATGTAGTGGTTTTACCCGAACCCTGCAATCCCGCCATAAGAATAATCACAGGTGGCACGGCAGCCAAATTTAAACCGACATTGGCTTTACCCATCAGCGTGGTTAGTTCGTCATTAACTACTTCAATCACAGCCTGGCCTGGCGTTAAGCTTTGCAATACCTCTTTGCCCTGCGCACGCTGCTTCACATTAGCAATGAAGTCTTTTACTACAGGCAAGGCTACATCGGCCTCTAGCAACGCCATGCGTACTTCACGCATCGCGTCAGCAATATTATCCTCACTTAAACGTGCTTGACCACGAAGATTTTTGATGACGCCTTGCAGGCGCCCAGTTAAATTATCTAACATGTTTTACTCTAATCGTTTCAATTGGTCTAATTTTACATCAAGCTATTATATTCGCGGCAGTTTTAAGCCATAATTGCACTATGCTAATTTCAGTGCAAAAATTAATTCCTTATTTAGTAGTCACTTTTATCTACTTGAGTGTGGCAGTTGCATTTTGGCGCGACATTAAATTGACAAATACACTATCGTTAAAACTACCTACTGCTATGATTGCCATAGGCCTGATTCTCCACGCCAGGTTATTGTATCAAGGCATATTTGCCGATGGCTTCAATTTAGGTTTTTATAATGCGCTTTCAGCAATATTTTGGTTAACTGTGCTTGTTTATTGGCTTGCTAATTTAAAACATCAATTACAAAGTTTACAAGCTTTTGTATTGCCACCCGCAGCCTTATTTGCGCTGCTGCCCGCCTTCGAGGTGAGTAACCACTATCTTCCGAATGAAATTCAACCTTTATTCATAGCACATATTGGCATTGCTTTACTGGCATATAGTTTATTCACCTTTGCTGCTTTGCATGCGCTATTGATGATGATTGCCGAGCGCAGTTTGCACAACAAACCTAGCATTATCAAATTGCCCAGCTTTCCTCCCCTGCTAGTAATGGAAAGCTTGCTGTTTAAGGTGATTAAAATTGGTTTTGTACTACTGACTTTTACGCTGATCAGCGGCATGCTGTTTTCTGATGAAATATTTGGAAAGCCGATGCAGTTTACCCACAAAGTTGTGTTCTCAATTGCTTCGTGGCTTATTTACGGCTGGCTTCTGTTTGGGCGCTATCAGTATGGCTGGCGCGGTAATAAAGCGATTAAATTAACACTCATTGGCTTTGTGTTACTGCTACTTGCGTATGTCGGCAGTAAGTTTATTTTGCAAGTATTGCTGCATCGCTAATTTGCGCATTCTACCTTAGACTTATTTGTGGCCAGGCATGCTCTTTTGCATACGCAGTCAAGATTGCATCCGCATTCACCGCTACCGGGTTAGTAACAAGCTTCATCAGTGGCAAATCGTTATGAGAATCGCTGTAAAAGTAGCTGTGTTGAAAATCGCTTAATTGTTTTCCTCGTTCTGCAAGCCATTGATTTAATCGCGTAACTTTGCCCTCTTTATAAGTTGGCACGCCTGTCACACCACCGGTATATTCGCCATTCACTACTTCAGGGTCACTACCAATCAAGTGCTCTACACCATAAGCCGTAGCGATTGGTTTAGTGACAAAACTATTAGTCGCAGTGATGACGATACATAAATCCCCGACAGCCATATGCTTGTCTACCAAATTTTGCGCTTTTTCAGTCATCATTGGACGAATCACTTTTTGCATATATTTCAAATGTAGCTCATCTAAAAATTTCTTGGGATGCTGTGAAAGTGGTTGCAGCTGAAATTTCAAAAACTCCACGATATTTAAACATCCATTTTTATAATCTTCATAAAATTGCTCGTTACGGTCATGATGTGATTTTGCATCCAGCAAACCTTCGTCAATCAAGAAAAGACTCCAGTTGTAATCACTGTCACCCGCCAGTAAAGTATTATCTAAATCAAATAAAGCTAAATTTTGTTTGATTTTTTTCATATTAAATTTCATTATTTTTCACAGAAAGTACTAAAAACACACCTATTAAAATCACTGTAAGTGCCATATACTCATTTAAAGTCACTTGCTCATCTGCCAGCCAAATACCCACAACAAAAGCTACTAAAGGATTCACAAATGTATTGCTGCTTGCCACCAACGGACGCACGGTTTTAAGCAAATACTGATAGGCGCTATAAGCGACGAGAGAGCCTAGCGCTATTAAAAACAACATCGCACCCCAAGATTTGGCACTAATATTTTGCGGCCAAGTTTCACCGTGCCATATACTAACCAACAACAATACAAGCCCCCCCACCAGCATTTGTGCGGCACTTGCCATCAACCCTTGCGGCATCGATAAATGCTTGCTCCACACCGACCCAAAGGACCAACTCGCTGCAGCGAAAATGAGTAACATTGCACTGATTAATTCACCATGCAAGCTACCGCTTAAATTCAGCATCACAATACCCACAAATCCGATGGCGATACCTAACCACTCTTGCCTGGTAATTTTATGCCCCCAAATGGATGAGAAAATCGCCATCCAAATCGGCGCGGTAGCAATAGAAAGTGCTGCTACACTCGATGAAACCGTTTGCTGCACATAACACACTGTACCATTGCCCATAGCGGGTAACAAAATGCCTACCGCGCCCGCTCCCAACCACTGGGGTTTTGTAGGATTTGGTATACCTAAATAGCGCATGACTAGATACAAAATTGCGCCTGCTATAGTAAAGCGCAACCCCGCCATTAGAAATGGCGGGAAGCTCTCTATACCAAAGCGTATCGCAAGATAAGTCGATCCCCAAATAAAATAGGTGCAGAAAAGCGCAGTGACTATCAGCAAAGTTTGGTTTTTGTTACCCACGTTAAACTTGCGGATTCATCTTCTCTAATTTGCTGTGAAGTTTGTTCAAGCCATTCAAATACGCCTTCGCCGAAGCAATTACGATATCTGTATCTGCGCCTTGACCGTTGACAATACGTCCACCTTTAGCCAAACGTACCGTCACTTCACCTTGTGCATCGGTACCACTGGTGATGTTATTCACTGAATACAACTGCAACTCGGCTCCACTATTGACCATGCTCTCAATGGCTTTGAAGCTGGCATCTACCGGACCTCCACCATCGGCCTCAGCTCGTTTTTCAACACCGTTTTCACTTAAAGTAATAACTGCATGCGGCACTTCGCCCGTTTGCGAAGCAACGTGCAAATAAACAAGTTTGTAGCATTCACTGGCTTCAGATAAGATTTCTTCACTTACAAGCGCTTGCAAATCTTCATCAAAGATTTCAGATTTTTTATCAGCCAAATCTTTAAAGCGTGCAAAAGCCGCATTCAACGCATCCTCAGATTCCAACTCAATGCCAAGCTCTTTCAAGCGCATCCTAAAGGCGTTTCTACCAGACAATTTGCCCATAGTGATTTTATTGGCGTTCCAACCCACATCTTCAGCTCGCATGATTTCGTAAGTCTCGCGGTGCTTTAACACGCCATCTTGGTGAATACCGCTCTCGTGCGCGAAAGCGTTCGCACCCACAATCGCTTTATTAGGCTGTACGGGGTAGCCGGTAATTGTGGAAACCAATTTGCTGGTCGGGACGATTTGCGTAGTATCGATGCGCATAGTTAAATTAAAAATATCGCTGCGTGTTTTAATCGCCATTACAACCTCTTCCAAGCTAGCATTACCTGCGCGCTCGCCCAAGCCGTTGATGGTGCATTCAACTTGACGCGCACCACCCATCACAGCAGCCAATGAATTAGCTACGGCCATGCCCAAGTCATTGTGGCAATGCGTTGACCATACCACTTTATCGCTATTTTTTACGCGCTTGATCAAGGTTGTCATACGCTCACCCCACGGCGCGGGGATGCTATAACCGACCGTATCTGGCACATTAACAGTAGTTGCGCCCGCCTCAATCACGGCATCAAAAATACGCACCAAAAAATCAATGTCAGATCGCACTGCATCTTCAGCCGAAAACTCTACATCGTGCGTGTATTCCAATGCCCATTTCACCGCCTGTACCGCGCGATCCACAACCTGATCCTCCGTCATGCGAAGTTTATTTTCCATATGGATTTTGCTGGTAGCAATAAAGGTATGAATGCGGCCATTTTTTTCATCATGTTGCATCGCAGGGGTAATCGCCTCACCGGCACGTCGCACGTCGTTCTCGCTAGCTCGGGCAAGCGAACATACTGTAGATTTATGAATCAAACCTGCAATGGTATGAATGGCATCAAAATCACCTGGGCTTGCAGCCGCAAAGCCTGCCTCAATCACGTTCACGCCCAATTTTTCAAGCTGGCGTGCAATGCGGATTTTTTCTTCTTTGGTCATTGATGCGCCCGGGCTTTGTTCACCGTCACGCAAGGTTGTGTCAAATATAATAACGTTATTCATGTTCATTCCAATTCTCAATTGACGAATTCTAACCGCTGGACTTTCAATTCGCTACAGCAATTGTGCTGTAAGAATTCCAGAGAGTGTAAATTACTTAAATTTGGGGGGGTATTAGTGTGCGCTGGCGCGCAGCAGTTTAGCTGTGTAAAGCGCGCACAATAAAGCGAGGCTTAATAATAAGCCTGCATAAAAAGATAAAGTATGAAATGAGAAATAATTCAACATGGCATTAAGTATAAGTATTTGCTACCTAATTTTCAAGAAAAAGCTTTTTAGTTTATTCAACTTGTTTTTTGATTCGTGATTTTATCCACAAATAATAACCTGATAACGCATAGACCAGAACGATAGTAAATAAGACCTCCGGTGGACTATAAGAGATCAACACGAAAAAAAGCACAATGGCTAAAATCGCCACGAATGGTACACTTTCCTTTAAATTGATGTCTTTACCGCTGTAAAATTTCAAATCACTTACCATACTTCCTGCTGCAAATACGGTTAACCCCCATGCTAGCCATTTCATTTTAATTGCGCCAAAAAATATTTCTCGACCACTTACATTATATTCATACGAAACCCATACAAAGCCTGCTAATAGTGCGGCGGCGGCGGGGCTAGGCAACCCTTGAAAATAGCGCTTATCTTGATGCTCATCATCCAACTTGGTATTGAAACGCGCCAACCTTAATGCAGCACAAGCACAGTAAATGAAAGCCGCAATCCACCCTAGCTTGAGCATCGGCTGTAACGCCCAAACGTACATAATGAGTGCAGGAGCCACGCCAAACGACACCATGTCGGACAAACTGTCGTACTCTGCCCCAAAAGCGCTTTGAGTGTTGGTCATACGCGCTACACGGCCATCCAAGCCATCCATCACCATGGCGATAAAAATAGCAATCGCAGACTGCTCAAAATTAGCATTCATGGCTTGCACAATGGCATAAAAACCCGCAAATAATGCGGCAGAGGTAAACAAATTTGGTAACAAGTATATTCCGCGCGCCCTCAAGCCCGCATCATCTGCGACATTGCGTGCTGAACGTTGTTTAGGTTCTGCCATAATTATCTGCAATTAATTCAATAAAGTGGTTAAGTATAGCAAAATGTCCATAATAACCAAGATTAAAGCATAACAAAGTCTAAAGTATAGCAAAGCCATATGATAATATCGCGGCTATCTAATGAGTTGAATATCATGCAATTTACATTACACAAAACCGATGGTCTTGCCCGTCGCGGCACGATTAGCTTAGCACATGGCAAAGTTGAAACTCCTGCATTCATGCCTGTTGGAACTTACGGCACGGTTAAAGCTATGTCTCCGCTTGAGCTCACAGAAATTGATGCCCACATTGTATTAGGTAACACCTTTCATTTATGGCTGCGCCCTGGCTTGGAGGTGATTGCAGCACATGGTGGCTTGCACAAATTTATGGGCTGGAATAAGCCCATACTGACCGATTCTGGTGGATTTCAAGTGTGGAGTTTGGGCGCAATGCGGAAGATATCCGAAGAAGGCGTAAAATTTCAATCTCCAATCAATGGCGACACATGCTTTTTAACACCGGAAGAATCGATGCGCATCCAAAAAGTATTGAATTCTGACATTGTGATGATTTTTGACGAATGCACTCCCTATCCAGCCACACATAAAGAAGCCAGCGATTCGATGCAGCTAAGTTTGCGTTGGGCAAAGCGCAGCAAAGATGCACACCAAGGCAACAGCAACGCCTTGTTTGGTATTATTCAAGGGGGAATGTATGAAGATTTGCGCGATGTTTCACTAAAAGGTTTGACCGAAATTGATTTTGATGGCTTTGCTATCGGCGGCTTATCAGTTGGCGAACCAAAAGAAGACATGCTACGCATTCTCGCCCACACTGCGCCAAAAATGCCTCAGAACAAGCCACGTTACTTAATGGGTGTCGGCACACCAGAAGACTTAGTTGGCGCTGTCAGTCAAGGAATCGATATGTTCGATTGTGTAATGCCAACACGCAACGCGCGCAACGGCTGGCTATTTACGCAATATGGCGACGTTAAAATTAAAAATGCCACTTACAAAAATGACACGCAACCATTAGATACTGATTGTGCTTGCTACACCTGTCGCAATTTCACCCGCGCTTATCTACACCATTTGCACAAAGTCGGCGAAATTTTAGGCGCCCGCCTCAACACCATTCACAATCTGCATTATTACCAATTTTTAATGCAAAGCATACGTAATGCAATTGAAACAGAAACTTTTGACATATTTACACAAGAGTTTGCAACAAAACGCGCCCAACTAAGCTTGCAACAATAATCAGCTTAAGTCTGTGTTAAAATTCGTCGTTGATTTAAAAATTAAATTTATTAGGAATAAAAAGCATGTTTATTAGCAACGCATACGCCGCATCAGCCGCATCAGGTGGTGACTTATTGAGTTTTTTACCCATTATTGTTATTTTTGTATTGTTTTATTTCATGCTGATTCGCCCACAAATGAAACAGGCTAAACAGCAAAAAGCCATGATTGATGCGCTTAAAGCAGGTGATGAAGTGGCCACAGCGGGCGGTGTGATTGGCAAAGTCACCAAAGTGGGCGATAACTATGTAAGCATAGAAATTGCAGCCAACACTATTGTCAATGTGCAAAAACAGACTGTGCAAACCATGTTGCCACCCGGTACGATTAAATCAATCTAACATAAAAAAAGCCGCGTTATGAACCGTTACCCCACCTGGAAATATATTCTTGTTGCCATTGTCATTCTAATTGGCCTGCTATATACGATCCCCAATTTTTATGGTGAATCGCCCGCTGTGCAAGTGAGCGCAACGAAAGCCACCATAAAAGCCGATGCCGAGCTACTAAAAAAGGTAGAAGCCACTTTGCAGTTGGCCAGTATAAAATTTAACGGCATATTTTTAGATGCCAATGGCGTAAAAGTGCGCTTTGAAAACACAGATGACCAGCTCAAAGCCAAAGACAAACTTATCGCAAACTTAGGTAAAGATTATACGGTAGCCTTGAATCTACTCTCGCAAACACCAAACTGGCTGCTGGGAATTGGCGCTAAACCCATGTATCTGGGATTAGATCTACGCGGTGGCGTGCACTTTCTATTGCAAGTGGATATGAAAGCTGCGCTGGATAAGGCTGCCGAGAGCAGCGTGGGAGATTTCCGTACCACTTTACGTCGTGAAAAAGTCAATTATTTTGGCATTTCGCGTGATGGCCAAAAAGTTGAAGTAAAGTTTGAAAGCGCTGATGAACTTGAAAAAGCGCGCAAACTTTTAAGCAAAGAGTACCCGGATCTAACCTTTAATGACACTGTGGATGCCAAAGAGCATGTGTTAAATGCAACGATCGGTGATAACACAAAAAGGAAAATTCAAGACTTTGCGCTTAAACAAAACCTGCAAACCCTGCATAACCGTATTAATGAACTTGGAGTTGCCGAGCCTATCGTACAGCAGCAAGGCTTTGACCGCATTGTAGTGCAATTGCCTGGCGTACAAGACACCGCAAAGGCCAAAGAGATTTTAGGCCGCACCGCCACGCTGGAAATCCGCATGGTAGATGAGGATAAAAAAGATTTCGCCACGCTAGAAGCAGCTGATAAAGGCCAGGTTCCTTTTGGTGATGAGCTTTACAAAAACCGTGACGGGCAGCCTATTTTAGTAAAGAAAAACGTAGTATTAACCGGCGACCGTATTACCGATGCAGGGCCAGGCGTAAATCAACAGACTGGCCGCTCAGTCGTCAATGTGACACTTGATGGCCGTGGTGCAGGCATATTCAAAAATGTCACGCGTGATAACGTGGGCAAACGCATGGCGATTTTACTCATCGAAAAAAATAGCACCGAGGTGATTACCGCGCCTGTAATCAACGAGGAAATTGGCGGCGGCCATGTGCAAATATCCGGAATGGACAATGCGCAAGAAGCAACTGATATCTCGCTATTACTACGCGCTGGCGCACTGGCTGCGCCAATGGAAATTATCGAAGAACGCACCGTCGGCCCAAGCATGGGTGCAGAAAACATTAAACGCGGCGTGCATTCTACGTTATGGGGCTTTGCTGCAATTGCTGTGATGATGATGATCTATTACATGGTGTTTGGCGGCGTTTCGGTTCTTGCACTGGGTGTTAATTTATTTTTGTTGGTCGCCTTACTCTCTATGCTGCAAGCCACTCTCACCTTGCCAGGCCTAGCTGCAGTTGCCTTGGCGCTAGGGATGGCAATTGATGCCAACGTGCTGATCAACGAGCGTATTCGCGAAGAGCTGCGCAATGGCAACACACCACAAGCCAGTATCAGCGCGGGCTATGAACGCGCATTTGATACAATCATTGACTCTAACGTTACCACACTCATTGCAGGCTTAGCATTGTTTATGTTCGGTACCGGCCCGATTAAAGGCTTTGCAGTGGTGCATGTGCTGGGCATTTTAACCTCTATGTTCAGCGCGGTATTGGTTTCGCGCGCGATTGTGAATTTGATTTATGGTTACCGCCGCAAAGTAAGCAAGCTATCTATCGGCCAGATTTACAAAGCATAAGTACTCAAATTTAAGCGCGAAAATTATTTAAGAGCAAAAATTATGGAATTATTTAGAATTAAAAAAGATATCCCGTTTATGAGTTATGGCCGCATCACTACGGCCATTTCACTGGTCACCTTTATTTTAGCTGTATTTTTCTTGGCCACCAAAGGCTTAAACTATGGTGTGGATTTTACAGGCGGCACGGTGATGGAGGTTCATTATCCACAAGCAGCCGACATTGATGGCATTCGCAAAGCAGTTGATAGTATCGGCTTAAAAGATGCCACCGTACAAAACTTTGGCACTAGTAGCGATGTGTTGATTCGCTTGCCTCTGAAAAAAGAGATGTCAATTGCACAGCTTTCCGAAACCGTAACAAAATCATTAAAGACTGCAGACGCAAGTGCTGAAGTGCGCCGAGTGGAATCAGTAGGCTCGCAAGTAGGTGATGAGCTTTACTCAAATGGCGGCTTGGCTTTATTGCTGGTTTGCGTGGGTATTATGGCTTATTTGGCGATTCGTTTTGAATGGCGTTTTGCGGTGGCGGCAATCATCGCCAATATGCATGATGTGGTGATTATTTTAGGCTTTTTCGCTTTCTTTCAGTGGGAATTTAATTTAACTGTGCTCGCTGCAGTGTTGGCTGTTTTGGGCTATTCAGTGAATGAATCAGTCGTGGTATTTGACCGAGTGCGCGAGAATTTCCGTAAAATGCGCAAAGCCAATGTCGTGCAAGTAATTGACAATGCTATTACCCGCACCATGTCGCGCACTGTGATTACCCACCTCATGACGCAAACCATGGTTGGCTCTATGTTGTTATTCGGCGGTCAAGTGTTACATAACTTTGCACTTGCGCTTACCATCGGCATTTTATTTGGTATCTATTCTTCTGTGCTGGTAGCTTGTCCAATCGCCATGTGGCTAGGTGTGAACCGTGCTAATTTAATTGGCGATGTTGATAAAAAAGGCAACTCCAAAGAAGCGGTTGAAGCTATGCCGTAATATGCCAAGGTGTTCACTTGATTATTCATGCCGCTTGCAGTTAAACTAGTTCCATCTTCATTTTTGTTTTAATACTCTTTGGATAATATTCCGATTGGTTGGCAGCTCGCTATTCTAGCGCTGCTGCTGTTATTCTCTGCATTCTTCTCCATCGCTGAAACCAGCTTGATGTCGCTCAACCGTTATCGGATGAAACATCTAGCTAAACAAGGTCACCGGGGTGCACGCCTAGCCAGCATATTGTTGGCCAAAACAGATAAATTACTTGGCGTTATTTTGCTAGGCAACACCCTTTGCATCGCTGCTTCATCCACATTGGTAGCAGTGATTAGCGTGAATTTATTTGGCGAAGGTAAATTTGTCTTAATGATAGGCACGCTTGCCGTAACTTTCGCTATTCTAGTTTTTAGCGAGATATCACCCAAAGTCATCGCCGCTGCCCATCCGGAAAAACTTGGCTTTGCCTGCAGCTACCTATTGTACCCAATGTTATGGCTATTTAACCCCATCGTTTCATTCGTCAATCTTTTTGTCAAAGCTTTTGTGCGAATACTTGGCATCAAAGTGAATTTCGAAGAAACCTTACACGCTATTACTACCGAGGAGCTACGCAGCATCGTCAGTGAAGCCGGGCACTACATCCCTAAGAAAAATCGCACTATTTTACTGAATTTGCTGGATCTTGAAAAAATCACGGTGGACGATGTAATGACTGCACACACCCAGGTAGAAGTGATAAATTTTGACTACCCTATTGATGATATTTTACAACGCATCTCAACCAGTCATCATACACGTCTACCTGTGCGCGAAGGCGATAGTGAGGAAATAATCGGCATTATCCATATTCGCAAAGTCATCAACCAAATTCGAATGCATCAGCAAGATGATGATTTAACCAAAGAGGCATTGCGTGAAATAATTGAAGACCCTTATTTTGTGCCTTCCGGTACGCCACTTTACACACAAATACAACAGTTTCAGGAAAAACAAGAGCGTGTTGCGCTGGTGGTGGATGAATATGGTGAATTTAAGGGATTGGTAACGTTAGAGGATATTTTGGAAGAAGTCATCGGCGATTTCACCACACAATCACCAAGCCGCATCGGCAGTTATCGCCAGGAAGCTGATGGAAGCTGGCTAGTAGACGGTAGTAGCACCCTGCGCGACTTGAATAAAAAACTTAATCTTCACTTGCCGCTAAACGGTCCCCGCACTTTAAACGGCTTGATATTAGAACATTTCGAAGATATCCCAGAACCCAATACCAGCTTTAGAGTGGGCGAACACACCCTTGAAATCATGCAAACCCAAGATAGAATCGTCAAAAGCGTCAAAATATTCCCCTAATTTCACAAAATATTAAATCCCTACTCACTTTAGGCTTGAATTTTTCGCTATTCGGCTCAAAATACAACTTAGTAAGTTAGCAAATAAGCACATGGCAAATACCCACAACATTGGCGATACCGCACTTAAACCCAGCGCAGTTAAACCAAAACTGCCTGATATGTTTAAAGTATTGCTAATAAATGACGATTACACTCCTATGGAGTTTGTTGTGGAAACGATTCAACGCTTTTTTAACAAAAGCCGTGAACAAGCGACACAAATTATGCTCAAAGTACATACAGAAGGTGTGGGTGTATGTGGAGTGTATCCGCAAGACATCGCGGAAACGAAAATGAATCAGGTAATCATACATGCAAAGGAAGCACAGCATCCTTTGCAGTGTGTAATAGAGCCAACTTAAAGCAAGTTAATGAGTAAATGAAAGTAAGGTATTGAAATGATTGCTCAAGAGTTAGAAGTTAGTCTACATATGGCGTTTATGGATGCGCGGCAAAAGCGCCATGAACTCATTACGGTTGAGCATTTGTTGCTGGCGATGATAGATAACCCTACGGCGGCCGAAGTTTTGCGCGCATGTGGGGCAAAATTTGAAGTATTACGAACCGAGCTTAATCACTACATTGAAGAACACACGCCCGTCGTAGGCGGTGAAGAAGAAGTTGACACGCAACCAACACTTGGTTTCCAACGCGTGATTCAACGTGCCATGTTGCATGTGCAATCCTCTGGCAAAAAAGAAGTAACGGGTGCCAATGTACTGGTGGCAATTTATGGTGAAAAAGATTCACATGCGGTATTTTTCTTGCATCAACAAGGCATTACTAGACTCGACGTGGTGAATTTCATCTCGCATGGTGTAGCAAAAGTGCCCGATGGTGATAGCAAAACCGATGGTGGCGATACCGATGTTGAAATGGAATCCGCACCCAATGGTGCGCTAGAGAACTTTACACTCAACCTGAACGCCCAAGTTGTAGCGGGAAAAATTGATCCGCTGATTGGCCGCGCACCAGAGCTTGAGCGCGTAATTCAAACCTTATGCCGCCGCCGCAAAAACAATCCACTTTTGGTAGGTGAGGCCGGTGTGGGTAAAACTGCCATTGCTGAAGGTTTGGCAAGCCGTATTGTAAGTAAAGACATCCCAGAAGTGCTTGCAAACGCCACTGTTTATTCACTCGACATGGGTGCGCTACTGGCCGGTACCAAATACCGTGGTGATTTTGAGCAACGTCTGAAAGCGGTGATGAAGCAGCTTGCTGAAAAACCAGATGCGATTTTGTTTATTGATGAAATTCACACTTTGATTGGCGCGGGCGCAGCCAGTGGCGGTACTTTGGATGCAAGCAATCTGCTTAAACCAGCGCTATCGAACGGCACACTCAAATGTATTGGCGCAACCACATACCAAGAATATCGTGGTATTTTTGAGAAAGACCATGCACTTTCACGCCGCTTTCAAAAAATTGATGTGGTAGAACCCAGCGTTGCAGAAACCATTGAAATATTAAAAGGCCTGAAGTCGCGCTTTGAAGAACATCACAGCGTAAAATACAGTGCTAGCGCACTTTCTACTGCTGCGGAGCTTTCCGCCAAATATATCAACGATCGTCATTTGCCTGATAAGGCCATTGATGTCATTGATGAAGCTGGCGCAGCACAGCGCATTTTGCCAAAATCTAAACAGAAAAAAGTCATCGGCAATAAAGAGATTGAGGACATTATCGCTAAAATTGCACGTATTCCACCCAAGAATATTTCTAGCGATGACCGTACCGTGCTTAAAACATTGGAGCGTGATTTGAAAGCGGTAGTATTTGGGCAAGACAAGGCCATTGAAATACTTGCATCCGCGATGAAAATGGCGCGCAGCGGCCTTGGGCAAGGAAACAAGCCTATTGGCAGTTTCCTGTTCAGCGGACCGACTGGCGTGGGTAAAACAGAAGTCGCAAAACAATTGGCTTATATCATGGGAATCGAACTCATCCGTTTCGACATGAGTGAATACATGGAACGCCATGCAGTTTCACGCTTAATCGGCGCACCTCCTGGTTATGTTGGCTTTGACCAAGGCGGCTTATTGACCGAGGCGATTACCAAGCAGCCTTATTGTGTATTGCTTTTGGATGAAATTGAAAAAGCGCACCCTGATATTTTCAACATTCTATTGCAAGTAATGGATCATGGCACGCTCACTGATAACAACGGGCGCAAGGCGGATTTCCGCAATGTCACCATTATCATGACCACGAACGCTGGTGCTGAAGGTTTATCCAAAACCAATATGGGCTTTACCAACAGCAAGCAAGCGGGTGATGAACAGGCGGATATTAAACGACTATTTTCGCCAGAATTCCGCAACCGTTTAGATGCAACTGTTTCATTTAGCGCTCTTTCACAAGATATTATTATCCGGGTGGTGGACAAGTTCTTGATGCAGCTTGAAGACCAATTGCATGAGAAAAAAGTCGAAGTAACTTTCAGTGATGCACTCAAAACCTATCTCGGCAAAAAAGGTTTCGATCCGCTCATGGGCGCTCGTCCAATGGCGCGATTGATTCAAGACACCATTCGCAAAGCCTTGGCTGACGAATTGCTTTTTGGTCGTCTGGCCAATGGCGGCACAGTGCATGTGGATGTAGATGAAAATGATCAGGTAAAACTGGTGTTTGGTGAAAAACATGAATCACCGAAACCAGAAGCCGAAACAGTTTAGTTAATAAATTACCCGACGTAAGTCGGGTTTTTTATCATTATACTTTTAAATAACTCTGAATTTATCCAATTGTGAAGCCATGCTTTTAGTTTAGGATAAGGCGAGGTTTCAAACCAGTCCTTATCAACTGCTGCGAACTGCCGTACAAATGGAAAAATCGCAATATCAGCCAAGCCGGGTGCAGCACTGACTAGATAATTATCAATACTAAGCAAGCATTCTAGTTTTTGTAAAAATATCTCGCCTAGCTCACGATGCTCGGACTGTGTTCTATTGGGGAATCGTTCAGGATATTTATATGCGTCTAAAGCTCGCTTAAAACTGCCGTCATTTTCTATAATTAATGCTCTAGAAACCTCGCAGACACTGCCTCCCAGAGCTTGCTTTTTGAATGCAAAAAGCATAATGTCCAAACTTTCATCAATTACAGTGCCCTCTTGAAAGATCAACACCGGCACCGTTCCTTTAGATGAAACTTGCAGCATATGTGCAGGTTTTTCACGCAGTGAAATTTCGCGAATTTCCACCTCAATACCTGCAATCTTTAGTGCCATTCTTGCGCGCATAGCGTAGGGACAGCGGCGATAAGAATAAAGAATTGGTAATACCAAAACTTTACCCCAGCGTTTTACAAATTTCGTGAACCAGCCTCGGCCCTTTATAAATCAAGCCGCTATACACTTGCACCAAACTAGCGCCCGCGGCGATTTTCTCAACCGCGTCAGCACCGCTTAATATGCCCCCTACGCCAATAATGGGTAGCGCGCCTTGCAGTTGTTTTGAAAGCTGTTGAATCACAACAGTCGATTGATTGCGCACTGGCGCACCCGATAAGCCACCTATTTCTTCAGCATGCGGCAAGCCTTTGACGGCCTCTCGCGACAATGTCGTGTTAGTTGCGATTACACAATCTATCTTATGCTTCATCAGCAAATCGGCAATTTCGTTAATTTGCTTAAGCATCAAGTCTGGTGCAATTTTTAAGGCGATTGGTACGTATTTTCCATGCTGTTCCGCCAATTTGGTTTGTTCTAATTTCAAGGTGGCGAGCAAATCAGATAAGGCCTCTTTTTCTTGCAAAGCACGCAGGTTCTTAGTATTGGGTGACGAAATATTCACCGTGATATAACTGGCATGTGCGTAAACTTTGCGCATACAAATTAAATAGTCATCCACTGCTTTTTCAATCGGCGTATCAAAATTCTTTCCGATGTTAATCCCTAAAACGCCCTTATATTTTGCGGATTTTACATTCTCAACCAGGTAATCTACTCCCATATTATTAAAACCGAAGCGGTTGATAACGCCTTGCGCCTCTGGCACACGGAACAATCTAGGCTTGGGGTTTCCGAGCTGTGAGCGCGGTGTCACCGTACCCACTTCAACAAACCCAAACCCAAGCTTCGCCAATCCATCAATCACTGCACCATTTTTGTCCAACCCTGCAGCCAAACCAACCGCGTTGGGAAAGTTTAAACCCATAACCTCACGCGGTAAGCAAGCCGGGGCATTTGGATATAAACTCAAAACACCCATTTTTTCTGCCCATTTCAGGCTTTTAAGCGCGAGGTCATGCGCAAATTCCGCATCAAACTGGAATAGTAAAGGCTTGGCAAGTTGATAACAATTCATAACATTATTTTACGCGAGATATGGCAAAACCAGCGAATTCATAAGAAATGATGAAACCTTTTTGCGCTATATCAATACGACAAATTGCCACATGCGCGATAGTCTCAGCATCGTGTATTAACTTCAAAGTGGAGAATGAGCATGAAAATCTGGAATAATTTACTTTCTACAGACTATGGCTTGATGAGTCTAATCGTAATCGCTGCGATGTTGGTTGGTATGACATGTCTTGCGATTGTTGCCATTAAAAAAATTAACGGCAAGTAGATACATATCCCCTCCTTTTAAGTCATCCTGCCGCGCCTTCAGCATAAGCTACAGACGTTGAATGTTAACTAGTCTTGTAGCCGCAAAGGTAAAATAAGAGCACCTTACAGATGTTGCTCTCTATGTGGATTTTTTTGTAAATTAGGTTAATTATTCGCTTTACAGCAACACTTTTTCAATTCCGCCATTATTCGCCTTTCCCACATATTCCTGCATCCAGTTCTCACCCAGAATATGCTTTGCCATCTCTACCACAATGTAATCGGCTTCAATCCCTGTATCGTCGCCATAGCGCGCTAAACCTTGCAAACAGCTTGGGCAGCTGGTAAGAATTTTCACTTTTTCTTCAGGATTCCCAACCGTTAAACCCATTTTCTCCAAGCCTTTTTCCAACTCTTCTTGCTTACGGAATTTCACTTGCGTGGCAATATCCGGACGAGCAGCAGCGAAAGTCCCGCTTTCGCCACAGCAGCGATCGTTCAATTTCACCTCTACTCCCATAAGCTTATTGGTAACTTCCAGTGGTTTATATGTTTTCATCGGCGTGTGGCATGGGTCGTGATACATGTAGCGTGTGCCTGAGACGCCTTGTAAGCGCATATCTTTCTCCATGAGATATTCATGAATATCCAGCAATCTGCAGCCCGGGAATATTTTCTCAAACTCGTATTTTTGCAATTGATCCATACAGGTGCCGCACGACACAATCACCGTTTTAATATCGAGGTAATTTAGCGTATTCGCTACGCGGTGGAACAAAACGCGATTATCAGTAGTGATTTGCAGGCCTTTATCGTGATTGCCACTAGAAGTTTGCGGATAACCGCAACACAAATATCCCGGAGGCAGCACGGTAATGGCGCCCACCTCATACAACATGGCTTGTGTAGCCAAACCCACATTTGAGAACAAACGCTCAGAGCCGCAACCGGGGAAATAAAATACAGCCTCTGAATCCTCATTCACTTTTTTCGGATTGCGGATGACAGGAATCATGCTGTCATCCTCCACGCCCAGCATCGCACGTGAAGTTTTAGACTGCATTTTCCTTGGCATGGGTCGATTAATAAAATGAATCACTTGTGCCTTGATATCCGCTTTTCCTACTGTGGCTGGCGGTCGTTTTTTGTCTTTCAACAAACCAAATCTTTTTGCCAATGTGTGCGCAATATTCTGCGCCTTATAGCCCCAGCCTATCATAGTGGTACGTAAAAATTTAATCGTAGCTGGATCTTTGGCATTTAAAAACAGCATACCTGCCGCGGTACCTGGGCTGAATTTCTTTTTACCTTGTTCACGTAAAAAATTACGCATTTTGATCGACACATCACCAAAATCAATGTCTACAGGACACGGCTTCTCACAGCGATGGCACACGGTGCAATGATCGGCGACATCATTAAACTCATCAAAATGCTTAAGCGATATGCCGCGACGCGTTTGCTCTTCATATAAAAATGCCTCTATTAATAAAGACGTGCCTAAAATTTTGTTGCGTGGGCTATAAAGCAGGTTAGCTCGTGGCACATGGGTGGTACACACGGGTTTGCACTTGCCGCAACGCAAACAGTCAGAAATATCATCCGCAATCTCACCAATGGCAGATTGCTCCATGATGATAGATTCTTGCTCCAACAAACCAAAGCTTGGCGTATAAGCATTTCCCAAACCAGAGCCTGCTAGCAATTTCCCCTTATTAAAATGTCCGTTAGGGTCAACTTTGTTTTTGTAGCTAGTAAAAGCATCGATTGTAGATTGATCCAGAAACTCCATCTTAGTGATGCCAATGCCATGTTCGCCAGAAATCACACCGTTCAGGCTCTTTGCCAGCGCCATCACACGCGCTACTGCAGTGTGGGCATCTTGCATCATGCCATAATCATCTGAGTTCACTGGAATATTGGTATGCACGTTGCCATCCCCTGCATGCATATGCAAGGCAATAAACACGCGGCTTTTCAATACGCTCTTATGAATTTCATCGCAACGATTAAGGATTTTTTGATATTCTCGCCCAGCAAAAATCTCTTCCATCGGGCGTTTGAGTTCGCGCTTCCAAGAGATGCGTAAATCGTAAGATTGCACAGCACGGAACACGTTTTCGTATTTTTTATGCTGCCTGCCTAACTCTCCCAAAGCCGTCACTGGCGCATCGAGGCTGTTTAAAATCAGGCTCCAGCGACTGCGCAAATCGTGTAGCAGCTGTAAAGTAATGACCTGCTTCTCGTGCACCATTTGTACATCGCCATTGCCGTCTTCATCAGCTTGTAATGGCAATTCACCTTGCATAAAGACTGCAAGTGCATTTAATAATTTAAGCTTATTGTTAATAGAAAGCTCAATATTAATGCGTTCAATACCGTCAGAATAATCGCCGAGCCTCGGCAATGGAATCACCACATCTTCATTGATTTTAAAGGCGTTGGTGTGCTTGGCAATAGCGGCGGTACGCGCGCGATCGAGCCAGAATTTTTTTCGAGCTTCGCCAGAAACCGCAATAAAGCCTTCACCATCGCGCGCGTTGCACATGCGTACCATAGCAGAGGCTACTTCACCCACCGCATTTTCGTCATCAGATGCAATATCTGCAATCAACACCATTTTTGGACGCTGCTGGCGCGCCGCTTTTGTTGCATACCCTACGGCTTTAATATAGCGCTCATCCATGTGTTCCAAGCCGGCCATAATAACGGCCGGATCTTTTTTTGCTGTGGCATCAAGATAATCTTTAATCTCTACAATTGCAGGGACTGCGTGCGAAACATTGCCAAAAAACTCTAAAGCAATGGTACGCACATGCTTTGGCATGCGGTGTAAAATGAACGTAGCGCTTGTAATCAGGCCATCGCAGCCTTCTTTTTGAATGCCTGGCAGACCGCTTAGAAATTTATCCGTTACATCCTTACCCAACCCAACTTTACGGAAGCTAGGCCCAGGAATTTCAATCACTTCAGACTTGCCCAATTGGGTTTTCATATCGGTATCAAAGCGGCTGACTTTGAAGCGGGCCATGGGAATGTCATGGATTTTTCCGAGATTATGGTCTAGGCGTTCAACTTCAAGCCACTGGGCATCAGGCGTCACCATGCGCCATGAGGCTAGGTTATCTAAGGCGGTACCCCATAACACAGCTTTTTTACCTCCAGCGTTCATGGCTACATTACCGCCTATACAGCAAGCATCGGCAGACGTTGGATCACAGGCAAACTCCAACCCTGCATCACTTGCCGCTTCCATAGCACGGCGCGTCACCACTCCTGCACCACATTCAATGATGGCCACCTGGCGCGGCACACCTGGCAAGGTACGCATTTGCACGCCTGAGTGCTGGTCTAATTTCTCGGTGTTAATCACCGCCGACATCGGCGTGAGTGGAATTGCCCCACCAGTATAACCAGTGCCGCCTCCACGTGGAATCACTGTCAATCCTAACTCGATACAGGCCTTAACCAATGCAGCGATTTCTAATTCGGTATCAGGGTTGAGCACTACGAATGGATATTCCACGCGCCAATCGGTAGCATCGGTGACGTGCGAAACACGAGCCAAACCATCGAACTGCACATTATCTTTGCGGGTAATTTTGCTAAGTTTACTTAAGGTTTTTTTACGCAAATCGTAAGTTTGGCGGAAGTCCTCGGCAAATTTTTCGACCGCGATTTTGGCCGCAGAAACTAATTTATTGACTTTTTCGTTGTCACTGCCACGCTCGTCAATTGCATCAATACGATGGTGAAGCGCATCAATCAAGGCTTTGCGACGTTTTGGATTATCCAGCAAGTCGTCTTGCAAATATGGGTTGCGCGAAACCACCCACAAATCACCCAGCACCTCAAATAACATGCGCGCACTGCGTCCGGTCTTACGCTCGCTACGCAGTTCATTTAGAATATCCCAACACTCAACACCTAAAAACCTAATAACAATCTCACGGTCTGAAAAAGAGGTGTAGTTGTAAGGAATTTCGCGTAGGCGCGTGGCCGGAGATGATTCGGTTTGTAGATCTTCGACAGGAATGGATGCGTTCATTAAGGCTGATAAAACTCTTAGCAAATTAAAGACGAATTATATCATGCTGTAAGCCGGCTAATAACTGCTTGTAAGATAGGGTTATTACGCACTAATTTGTTGCAAAAAGCGTTAGAATGAAACTATGTTAAAGTTAAGAAAATTAGTTATTCCGCTCTCCATTTTGGCGTTACTGGTGTTTTTAATATTCAACTCAACTAAAAATCCACAGGCGCCCAACGTCACTTTCACCACAATTGTTGGCAAAAAAATTAACATGGTTGACTTGAATGGCAAAGTAGTCCTAATTAATTTTTGGTCAACTGATTGTAGTGTCTGCGTTGAAGAAATGCCGAAATTAATCAATGCCTACAATGAACATAAAGACAAAGGTTTTGAAGTGATTGCTATCGCTATGCCTTATGATCCGCCAGCGCAAGTGCTTAATTACGCAACACAAAAGGCGTTGCCTTTCCCGGTGATGCACGATGGTTTTAGCAAAATTACAGAAGAATTTGGCGGTGTCAATTTAACCCCCACAGCTTATATTTTTGATAAGCATGGAAAACGCATTCAGTACACGATTGGCAAGTTAGACTTTGCCAGATTAAATCAATTACTAGATAAAGAGCTTGGCTAATGTTATGGGTTAAAGCATTTCATGTCATATTTGTCACCAGCTGGTTCGCAGGGTTATTTTATTTACCACGATTGTTTGTGAACCATGCCATGGTGTACGATGAAGCAACGCTTGAACGCTTATGCCTGATGGAACGGAAACTTTATAATTTCATGCTGCCATTGGCTGTATTAGCACTCACTTTTGGCATATGGTTATGGCTCGGTTTTGGCATTACGGGTGCATGGCTTCAAGCCAAGCTGGCATTAGTTTCCGGCTTAGTTATTTATCACCTGTATTGTGGAAAATTAATGCGCGATTTTAAAGCAGGTAACAATACGCACAATCATACTTGGTATCGCTGGTTTAACGAGATTCCTGTGATAGTATTATTACTTATAGTTATTTTGGTTGTGGTAAAACCTTTTTAAAAGCTTAAATTATAGATATTTTAAATTCAAATTGGCTGATTAAAATGCTTGAGAAATCAAGCGCGACCGCGCATGGGCGCTTACTTAGCATATTTGATATTTTAGAAGATTGGCTAGATGCGCCACATATAGTGACGCAGAGTTCTCTCGAACAAATCAATACACAATTCTCTTCCAAAACACATGCTCACCTTTTACAAGATTATTTAACTCTAGAGGCTGCTAAAGCAGGTGCTGCTATGCCTGAAATGTTGGCGTATCAACTCTATTTTATGGCTGTTGCTGCAGTGCAAGAAAAACTGCAAGCCAATAACCATAAGAGCATGAGCCATGCCAAAAATGCTGCAAGAGCTATAATAGCGGCGCAAACTAAAAAAGAGTTTCGTATTACAAGACAATCAGCCTATGCAATCGCCGCCAGCTTTCTAGCGGTTTTTATTGTTGCTGGTTCATTGCTTATATCCAATTTCAATCAAGCAAATAAATTAGACCAACTAGCAACCGTACAGCCATTTGTACAGCCTATAGTACCCCACGTTCTAGCCACTTCTGAATTAACTGCCAGCCCTGAACAAACTGCTGATTTAATTGCACAAATAGAGCTCATGCGGCATGGTAACTGCCAGCTTATCGAAGCAATTCAACTTCCTGATAATCTCAAGGGCATTTATCTTAATATTGTCGTGAATGGACAAGTTTCCACAGATCCATACGAACAAAAAATGGCAATGGAGCTTATTAAAAAAACTCGCTGTAACTATACGCCCATGCTGATGGCAAACTCTACCAGCTAACATTAATAAATGTTGCCTACCTACTATACAGTTTAGTATAATTCTTCCATGTCTATACTACGCGAAAAAATACTAAACACCGCAACTAATCTGTTTCAAACACAAGGCATTAACTCGACTGGCGTAGATAATATTGTAGCCGTAGCCGGCACCACCAAAATGACACTATACAAATATTTCCGTACTAAAGAAGCGTTAATTTTAGAAGTATTGCAAACAAGTCAGCAAGATTTTCAAACTTGGTTGGATGAAAAACTCAATTCGAATAGTAAAAATCCAAGCGATAAAATTAAGCAACTGTTTAATTACATTGAAGAATGGGTGTGTGCTCCAGAGTTTATTGGTATAGGCTTTATCAAAGCTTCGGCTGAATTTCCGAATGAAGAAAACCCGATTCATCAACTATCTTCTCAGCAATCGCGTCAATTCAGGCAATTTATCGGCAAACTTGCAAATGAGGCCAATATAAAAGATGCGGAAGGTTTAGCCTTACAGCTTTCATTATTATTTGAAGGTGCCGTGCAGGCCGAGCAGATGAAACGTGGTTCTGGCTCAATTAAATATGCTAAAAAGGCTGCTAAAATACTCATCGATGGTGCTATCAAAGGCTGATTTAAAAGCAGTATTTTAATTTTAGAGCAGTCTTAACTTGCTTAAAGCTCTCTTACCACAAGATAATATCGTTTTATTTTAAACGACTTAATTAATGCACACCCTAATTTGCGGTTCCCTTGCTTTCGACACCATTATGGTGTTTCAAGATCAATTTAAAAATCATATTCTGCCAGATCAAATCCATAAGTTAAGCGTAGCGTTTTATGTTCCAGAATTGCGTCGTGAATTTGGCGGCACGGCGGGCAATATTGCTTATAATATGCAACTGCTTGAAGGCAAGCCACTCATCATGGCGACAGTGGGCGAAGACTTCAGCACTTATACTGACTGGTTGAATAAAAACAATTTAAACACAAGGCATGTTAAGCAAATTGCCAAAAGCTTTACTGCGCAAGCCTTTATTACAACTGATTTAGACGATAATCAAATCACCGCGTTTCATCCCGGTGCGATGGTGGAATCGCATCAAAATAGCGTGAATGATGCTAATAATGTGAGTTTAGCGATTATTGCCCCCGATGGTCGTGATGGAATGTTTCTGCATGCGAAAGAATGTTTTGAGGCTGGAATTCCATTTTTATTTGACCCCGGCCAAGGCTTGCCCATGTTCAATGGCGAGGAGTTGTTGCATTTTATTGAAATGGCCACTTATTTAGCCGTGAACGATTATGAATCACAAGTAATTCAAGATAAAACCGGTTTAAATTTGGAACAACTCGCGAGTAAAGTAGAAGCGCTGATTGTCACATTAGGCGGCCTTGGCTCGCACATTTATGCTGAAGGTCAGCTTTTTGAGATTCCATGCGTTAAAGCAGACAAGATTGTGGATCCAACGGGTTGTGGTGACGCATATCGTGCGGGTTTGTTATATGGCATTTCAAATGGTTGGGACTGGCCGACCTGCGGGCGATTAGCCTCTACAATGGGGGCGATTAAAATTGCCAGTCGTGGTGGACAAAACCACAATCCAACACGTGCAGATATTGAAAACATTTATAGTCATGCACTCGTCCAACAAGTAGCCGCAGAAGGGAGTTTGACTAAATAAAACCTAACTTAGGGAGAGACTGATGAGTATTTCGAATACTATTATTTTTTGCATTGATATCAGTGCCCTAAGAGGGTTGCGCCAGCTTTAATTCACTTAGCATATACAAGCGAGGCGACGCTAAGCGCGTACAAACCATAAAAACTGGTGTTGTCAAAAGCGTACGTTCGGTCTAACAAGAAAGCACAAAATCTCCAGTCGGCACAGTGGCCACCGGTGCAGTAGGCGGGCTTGCAGGCTCAGTGATTGGAGTTGGCGTGACTCGCAATGATGCCCTTGAAATCACAGTAAAACTGGATGGCGGTGCAATGATTGCAATCGTACAAGAAGAAAATGAAGAATTCCATCTGGTAGATAAAGTGTGTATTGTGGAAAATGTCAAAACCTCACGGGTGACGCATTGCATTAATTAAGTAAACTTAAATATATCAATCCTATTTTAATTGTCATCATTTAGTCATCTGATTTTCATGATTCATTCACGTTAGCTACATAACATCTCTCCAAATTACAAGGAGAAATGTTATGAATGAAAAACAGTCAGCCCTAAACCAAAGTCCTCAATATAACCGGCTTTATATAAGCCTTGCCCGTAATCCAGCAGAAGTAGCTGAGGCACAACGCCTACGTTATAAGGTATTTGCTGATGAAATGGGTGCACAGCTTTCTGGCTCCGGAGGTTTGGATATCGATGGTTTTGATGACTATTGTGATCACCTGTTAGTGCGCGAAAGTGCTACAAATCAAGTTGTCGGCACTTACCGTATTTTAAGCCCACATCAAGCCAATGAAGCCGGAGGGTATTACTCTGCTGCCGAATTTGATTTAAACCGGTTATCACACCTCTTTGGTAGCACGGTAGAGGTTGGTCGCGCCTGTGTTCATCAAAATTTCCGCAGCGGTGGCACCATTACAATGTTATGGGCAGGCTTGGCAAAATATATGCAGATGCATCATTATGAATATATGATAGGTTGCGCTTGCGTGCCTATATATGACGGTGGACACATGGCCGCGAGCTTATACCATAAACTTAAAGATGAATATCTGTCACCTTCAGAGTACCGTGTATTCCCTCGCAACCCTTTACCAATAGCTTCCTTAAATAATGAAATGCAAGTAGTTTGCCCGCCATTGATTAAAGGATATTTACGACTCGGCGCTTATATTTGTGGCGAACCGGCATGGGATGGCTATTTCAATACAGCTGATATGCTGGTAATGTTGCCGTTATCTAAAATAAATAGAAGATATGCATCGCATTTCTTAAAATAATTTGCAAAAAAGTAACTCTTTTACACGCATTTATCGAATATCACGCATTTTAATTCATACGGCTACTGGATTATCAATCGCAACGTTTGTGTTACCCGTTGTCAATAAAAACAACAAACTTAGCATAAGTAAATGGTGGTGCGGTGGATTGATGCGTGCATTCAATATTAAAGTTGTAACCTATGGAGAGCTGCCGGCCCCAGGCATCCAAGGTGTGATGTTTATCGCCAATCACATTTCCTGGTCTGATATTCATGCCTTAAATAGCCTAATTCCATTACGTTTTATTGCCAAATCTGACATTAAAAGTTGGCCAGTATTCGGCTATTTAGTGGCAAAATCCAATACTTTATTTATTGATAGAGGCAAACGACAAGAAGCAGGGCGTATTGTAGAAGTCACAACTGAAAGTTTAATTGCAGGTGATAATTTATGTATTTTTCCAGAAGGCACAACTACGGAGGGCTCGCAGATATTGCCTTTCAAGAGCAGTGTATTACAATCTGCGATTGACGCAAACACAGTTGTTTGGCCTGTTGCAATTCGCTATACAAACATTGATGGTAGCATTAATACAGAAATGGCCTATGCTGGGGAAACCACTTTGGTTAAATCAATGCAAAATGTACTCAAACAAAAGAATCCAAAAATAGAGTTACATTTTTTAGAGCCCATTTATACAAACGGGCAAAACAGGCGAGATTTAACCAAAACCGTTTTCGATGCCATCGTTGCTAAACTGGGCTTATGACAAGGTCTCTCACATCGTGATTGACTTGGGTAATTTCGTGGGTCTCCAAGCACATTGCGGTTAACTGCCCACCCCATAGGCAACCTGTATCCAGCGCAAAAATATTATCGAGTTGGTATAAGCCTAACGCAGACCAATGCCCACAAATTATTCGTGAATCTTTAGATTTCCTTGCAGGTGCTTTAAACCAAGGAATATAGCCAGCCGGTATATCCTGAATGGTGCCTTTAAAATTAAACTCCATCTCCCCTTGTTCTGTGCATATACGCATGCGCGTCATGGCGTTGGTAACTACTCTGAGCCTTTCAATTCCTGCTATATCGTCATGCCAGTAATTTGGCTGGTTTCCATACATTTTGCCAAGGAAATCCTGGTAGCTGTCAGACTGCAACTCACGCTCGACTTCACGGGCATAGGCTAACGCTTGACCTACTGTCCATTGAGGCAGCAATCCAGCATGCACCATGACATAAACATCATCGGTAATCATTAATGGCTGGTGACGTAACCATGTGACCAATTCATCTGCGTCGAGTGCATCAATAATAGCTTGTAAAGTATCACTTTTATGGGCTGGTTTTAATTGATGCACTACTGCAAGCGCATGTAAATCGTGATTCCCCAACACCAATTTAATATTCTGTTGATTTTGATAACACCAGCGTAAAACCTCAAGTGATCCAGATCCACGATTTATTAAATCACCAACCAGCCATAAATGATCACGACTTGGATTGAACTTAATTCGCTCCAACAATGCTTTAAAAGCATGATAACAGCCCTGAATATCACCAATTGCGTACGTTGTCATATTTATCTGTTATCAATAAAAAAACAGCTTAAATGCATTTTAAGCGGTTTTAGTACAATCATTTTGACTAACTGGCTGGTGCTGCTTCTTTTGCAGGAGCAGCACCAGCTGGCTTAGCTGGTGCTGGAGGAGTGAAGCTCGCACCGGCAGCATTTGCCATATGAGCTACTGCATTAGCAATTTCACCATCTGTTAAATCTGGATTACCCCCACGTGCTGGCATTCCGCGTATGCCTTCTTTTGCATGCTTAACAAGCGTTTCGTAGCCTTGTGCAATGCGTGACTGCCATTGGCCTTTGTCGCCGAATTTAGGTGCATTCATCAGTCCTGGTGTATGACACATTGTGCATACTGCCTTAAAAACCTCTTCACCGCTTTTATCAACATGCGGCCCTGCGTCAGCTTTTGCAACTTCCACAGAAGCTACCGGTTTAATATTTTCGTCAGATTTTGCTGCAACTGGTTGTGCTGCCGCTGCAGGAGCAGTTACTGTATTATTTGAGAAATGCGCTAATAACGAAATTAATATCGTAGCCGCCAGAATCGTACCAGGAATGGCAATGATTAACTGCCAAAAACTAGAACTTGAATACTCCTCATCTTTATTGCTCATTTCGATTAGTTCCCTAAAATTTAAAATTAAATTATACCTGCTAATTAAATAGCCCTACTAATATGCAAGGCTAAATCTACTGAATTATCTTGAAACAAATGCTATTAAATCAAAGTTGCTTTGTTATAATGCGCCATCAATTGCGCCCGTAGCTCAGCTGGATAGAGTGTTGGTTTCCGAAGCCAAAGGTCGTGGGTTCGACTCCCGCCGGGCGCACCACAACATAAAAAGGCTGATTCTACAATGGCTTAAGCCTTTTTATTTACCACACATAACTGATAGATCTGGGCACTTTTAAGCATAATTATGTCAGCTATTGACCCTTATGAGACAGTTGATTTTCTACAAAGCGGTCACTCAACGTCAAGATAAACAGCCTTTGGCTTTATACACGGTTTCCTACGTAAAGCAAATATAGCTGCTCTATAACCACGCCGTCATTCAAGGCTTCAATCAGTTGCTATTCTGATAGATTCTCAAAAATGATTTCGATCGTTTGCTGTGTAATTTGCGTAATCGCCAGAAACTTCCCTTAATCAATCACTGTTGACCCTTTCTTTAGCCCGCTTTATATGAAACCTAAGCATTATGTGCGACAACGCACAGAGAATGACAAAATTGATCGCTATAATATGAAAAAAGAATAGTTGTAGAAATTTCATCCGTGGACTTAGTCTATCTCCGGCTTTTGCATCTCCAGATTATATTATGATTTATTACCAAGGAAAGCCGTGTCCAAGAAAATCCGCAATAATACCACCCCCAATCCCATCACTGGCATGTCTAGGGGCATCGCCGAGGTCTGGCACAAGGATACTTGGCTTAAAAACCAAGAAGCCTTGCTTAAGACTGGAGCCTTGCAGAGTGCAATTTTCAACAGCGCCAATTTCTCCAGTATTGCTACGGATGCAAAAGGCGTTATTCAGATCTTCAACGTTGGCGCAGAACGCATGTTAGGCTATACAGCCGCAGAGGTGATGAACAAGATCACACCGGCTGAAATTTCTGATCCAGAAGAGATAATCGCACGTGCAGAAGCTTTAACCGTCGAACTTGAAACTCCGATTAAACCGGGCTTTGAGGCATTGGTGTTTAAGGCTTCACGCGGTATCGAAGATATCTACGAGCTGACCTATATCCGTAAAGATGGTAGCCGCTTCCCTGCGGTAGTGTCAGTCACAGCTCTGCGCGATGCGCAGGATGCCATTATCGGTTATCTACTAATCGGGACCGACAATACCGCGCGCAAGCAGGCAGAAGAGGCTTTGCTCAAGGCGGGCGCTCTGCAGAGTGCAATTTTCAACAGCGCCAATTTCTCCAGTATTGCTACGGATGCAAAAGGCGTTATTCAGATCTTCAACGTTGGCGCAGAACGCATGTTAGGCTATACAGCCGCAGAGGTGATGAACAA
>Ga0265328_10000051_pt1 | contig 77034 bp, 74 predicted proteins | sample 41624metaG_FD_202086 | JGI IMG/M metagenome (GOLD analysis project Ga0265328, IMG submission 202086) | Rhizosphere microbial communities from Carex aquatilis grown in University of Washington, Seatle, WA, United States - 4-16-24 metaG | ecosystem: Host-associated > Plants > Roots > Rhizosphere...
CGTCCACCCCTCGGGCCGCTGGCCATAGCTCTTCTTCTTGAGATCCCACTTCGCGCCGTTGCTGCAGATCCAGCCCATCGCGTTGTCGTAGTGGCAGGCGTAGCCCTCGTAGAGCATGCAGGCGCCCCTCTGCACGGCCAGCAGGTGGCAATCGCCCGAGCAGCTGTGAGGGTCGTCGGTCCCCTCGACGCGCGCGACGCTCACGTCGGGGAACGGATACGGTCCGGGGTCGCTCTCGTCCGGGTATTGATCGAACGTGACCGGCACCGCCGGCTGCGACGCCGCCACGACGTTGAACGGGATGCCGAACCCGGGCCCAAAGTCGGGATGAATCTTGATCGTGCCGACCGCCGCCGCGACGATGGCGTTCTGGGCGGAGTCCACCGCGGCGCCCGAGATGTCCAGGTTCCAGGCGTCATCCGGCGTGAAGAGCGGGCAGCCCGAGCTGCCGATCACCACCGTCCCGCCGCCGGCGCCCCCGCCGCCGGCGCCGGTATGGCCCGCCATCGCGCCAGAGCTGCCGCATCCAGCGGCCAGCGAGGAGGCGAGGAGAACCGAGACCGCAGCCAGAGAGAGGCAGCTCGAATTCATGCGCATGGCTCCATTTTCGGCGGGAATCAGGCTCGGCTGAAGTCGGGTGCAGCCGGGAATTGCTGCGTCTGGCTCGGGCGACGCCGAACTTCGAGCGCGAGCTGGTTTCCCCGCGGCAGCAGCGTGACGCCCAGATACGGCGTCACCCGCGCGCGCGGCGGAACCCGCAGCTCGTAGCGCCGGCAGATGTGACCCAGCGCGACGCTGCCCTCGATCTCGGCGAATGTATTCCCGATGCACGTGCGCGGCCCGCCGCCGAAAGGAAAGTAGGCGAACTTGGGCAGCGTGGCCGTGAATTTCGGGGTCCAGCGCTCGGGACGGAAGGCGTCGGGCTCGGCGTAGAAGCGCTCCGAGCGGTGCACCGCCCACTGTGGAATCATGATCTCGACGCCGGGCCTCACGCGGTGGCCACCGATCTCGCAGGCCTCGACGGCCGTGCGGCTGATGCGATAGGCGGGCGGGTACAGGCGCAGCGCCTCACGCATCACGCGATCGATCTCGCGCTCGCCCGCGCCGCCACCGCCGCGGTCATCCGCATCCAGCGCCGCCGCGAGTCGCTGAGCCGCCGGCGGGTGCGCCGCGAGCAAGTACAGCGCCCAGGTGAGCGAGCTCGCCGCGGTTTCATGGCCCGCCAGGAACATGGTCACCACCTCGTCGCGGATCTGGCGCTCGGAGAGAGGCGCGCCCGCCTCGTCGCGACCGGCCAGCAGCATCGACAGGAAGTCATCGCCCGCCGGCGCGGCACGCCGGCGCGCCACCAACCCGGCCACGTAGCCGTCCAGCGCCGCGGTGGCGTCACGGAAGCGGCGCCCGTACGAGGTGGGCAGCAGCGTCGGATCGGCGACGAAGTCGGGCCGCCCCAGCGCCGTCGACGCCGCGCGCACCGCCGCGAACGCCAGGCCGCCGACGGCGCCGATCCACTGCGCGTGCAGGTGATGGAACTCATGCAGCGCTTCGGCAGCGGCGGCGACCAGCGGGCGCGCTTCGCTCATGCCCTCGCCGAACAGCGACTGCGCCAGCGCCTCGAAGCAGAGGTCGGTCATGTCGTGATGGATGTTGCGCACGCCGCCGTCGCCGAACGACTCGCACAGCCGCAGCGCCGCCGCGTTCATGAGGGCGCGGTAGCGCGCCAGGCGCTGGCCGTGAAAGGCGGGCTGGATCGTGCGTCGCTGGCGCCGCCACAGCTCCTTGTCGGAGGTCAGCAGCCCGCGACCGAACGCACGCCCCGTCGAGCGCAGCGCGCCCGACTTGATGAAGCAACGCTGCTTCTTGACCAGGACCTCTTCGATCAACTCGGGCGCCGTGACCACATAAAGTGGGAGCCGCCAGACGTGTGTTCGTACCAGTCCGCCCTGGCGCTCGCAGTCACGGTAAAACGCCAGCACGTCGCGGCGCAGTCGCAGCGCGCCTCCCCACAACCAGTCGCCTGTCACCCCGCCTCCGGGTGCGCGCGCCAGCTGTCGCGCAGGGCCCGTGGCGGCGTGCGCAGATCCCAGACCAACCCCAGCGCCGCGAGCAGCTTGAGCAAGTAGTAGGTCGAATCGATCTCCCACCAGTAGAACCCCAGCGCCGCCGACGACTGGTAGTGATGGTGGTTGTTGTGCCATCCCTCGCCCATCAACAAGACGCCGAGCGCGGCGTTGTTGCGCGATTCGTCGCCGGTCGGGTACCGGCGCCGCCCGAACCGATGCGCGAGCGAGTTGATGCAGAACGTGGCGTGCCACATGAGCGACGTGGAGACGAAGCAGCCCCAGATGCCGGCGGACCAGCCGCCCAGCGCGACCAAAGTCCCCAGGTAGAGCCAGGAGGGGACGTAGTGGTGCCGGTCGAGCCAGCGCAGCTCGGGGTAGCGGGCGAAGTCACGCACGCGATCGAGGCGCGTCGCCTGGTAGCGCCCCGAAAGGAACCACCCCACGTGGCTCCAGTAGAGGCCCTGGCGCGCCGGCGAGTGAATGTCTTCCGGCCCATCCGAGTGCGCGTGATGGTAGCGGTGGTTGGCCGCCCACCAGAGCGCGCCCCGCTGCGTGCACGTGCCGCCGGCGAACGCCAGGAAGAATTGGAACGCTCGGCTGGTCCTGAACGCGCGGTGCGCGAAGTAGCGGTGATAGCCCGCCGACAGGAGGCACATCCGCACCGCATAGAGAATCGCCGCCAAGCCAACGAAGCTCCACGAAAACCGGACGGCGAATGGGCCGACGAGCGCGATTGCGTGGCACAGGACGATGGGCCAGTTCCGGAGATGAGCCCGCAAGTTCGGCGTTTCCTCTCGGCCACTCATCTAAGCTGAATCAACGACCTGAACTCATGCCATGGTACGCGGGGCCGCTCGACCCCGAGGGTCGGCCACCACCAAGTGTAACGGGATGTCCCGCTGTTTGTTCCCGCGATCCCCGACGATCCAACACTTCCGGCGGCGGGCGTGTCAATGGTTGTTCTCCGGACTGACTTGTCCCGATATAAGGTGTCGCGATGGGCATCGGTTACGCGGCCGGAGCACTCTTCGGCGTGGGTGCGGTAACCTTGGTGGGCTTGCCGATCGGGCTGTGGAAGTTCTTCCACTACCTCGCTCGGCGGGCTGACCAACGGGCGATGGAGAACCCTCCATTGGTGGTCGGGGAGCCAGAACGCGTAACGCCGGTCCTTCTGGCCTGCGCCGTGGTGGTGCCGCTGCTCTCGGTGATAACGACCCTCTTGGGGAGACTGCTGGCTGTTCCAGTCGCGATCATCGGTCTCGTTGCGATGCTCTCGGCCTGGGTGGTACACGGATTGCCCGGCCATTCGCGCAATCTCAAGTATGTCCTCTACTACCTGGGTTCGGCCGGGATTGGCCTGGTCTTCAGCGTCCGTGGCACCAGCGCGAGGGCACTCGAGATCGCAGGCGTGATCGGCGTCGTCGACTTCGCGGTCGCGGTTGCCTGTGTGGCGCTGCTTCGCCCTGACAGACCGCTGGAGCCGGGCGACTCGAGCAGCAGGCGGGCGCTCGCCGCCTGGCGTCTCGTGAGCTGGATTCAGGGTCCCGACGTCCCGTCGATCTTGGTCATCACCGCCCTGGGCGTCGTCCAGCTGGGAATCCCGTACGTCTTCATCAGGTGGTGTGCCGGCGCGCGCGTCGGCCGGCGCGCGGTGCTCTACCTGCGATCTTTCCACGACGACCAGGCCGGACGTGTGTTCGCAGAGGTCTTGACGCCCGCACTGCACCGGACCGTCGCCGTCACGGGTTTGGTCCACGTCGCGCAGCCGATGTCCGACCTGAGCCGCAACGTGCCATTGCTCTGGCGCTCTCGGTTCGTAGCTATCGCCGACCAGAACTGGCGGGCCTGGGTTGAGCGCCATCTCGAGGCCGCGCTCGCGGTCGTCGTCGATGTTTCGGTCGCGACTGATTCGGTGACGTGGGAGTTGGATCGCGCACTTGCGGTCCTGCCGCCCGAGCGGCTGCTTGTCCTGCACCGGACGGGGACGCCCGCGCCGGCAGGTCTGCCAAGCGTGCAATACGACCTGTCGAGCCCCGCGGGCATTGGCCAAGTCCGGTCTTCGCTGAGCGGCTGGCTTTCTCGCGCGCTTGCGACGGCCGATCCCGCGGTCGGAACAATCATCACCCGGGTCTCAGCCCAGCGCCATCAATTGGCGTTGCTGCCGCTGATCATGCTCGGCGTTGACATTCCAGTACTCGGAATGATCGTTGTCGCCGTGGTCAGCCTGACACGTTACCAGTTCGAAAACGCCCGCATCAATATGTTGAGACACAGCATGGAAGACATACGCCAAGCCGCGGAGATGTCGATGCTGGACGGCGCGAGGAATTGTCCGACCATCGACGATCTCAGGCGCGACCGACGAGTGGAGACGCGCAGCCCCAACGACCCCTGGGGAACGGAGTTTCGCATCGACTGTCAGGAAGACGCGGTCGTCGTCCGCTCGGCCGGCCCGGACGCTCAATTCGGCACGGCCGACGACCTGACGACCGAACGCGGAGGTCCCGGGCAGCGGCCGAAGGCAAGGCAAATTGAGCGTGGCCAACCGACACCGTATGAATAGTCCGCGAACACGAATGTTCCGACATGGTGCTGGGACGGGAGCTCGTCGAGGGTACTCACGTGCTGGCTGATTCCGGGCTCCGGACGGGAACTTTCGGCGAGATGTGAGTTCTTCCTATGAGGTGTCGCGCATGTACCCAGGATCCGGGGCCTCGAGATCAATAGCTGCTCATGGTTGGCCGGCGATTGTCTTCGCGTGGCTGCTGGCTTCGCTCTCCGCGGGTTGTGGTGGATCGGACGGGCTGTCGCCCGGTGACGGCGGGAATGGCCCTGGCGGAGGGGATGGCGGTGGTAAAAATCTGCAGCTCTTCATCGGTACGTGGCACGTCGCCTCGGGCATCGAGACGCTGAATTGCGCGGGACAGACCGATACGAGCGCGGTCACCGACACCATCTGGCAGATGGGAACGACATCGGATCTCCTGCAACCGCCGGATTCAACGGACTGCCCGCTTCTCGCAAACGTCTCGGGGAACACGGCCACCGCGGTGCCCAACCAGTCCTGCAGTGAGACCATGAGCGGGAGCACTCTCACGCTGACCCTGACTTCGTACACGTTCACCGTCGCTGCCAGCGGCACGACGGCCACCGACAACGGGAGCGGCGCCGCGTTGGTGACCGGCGCCATTTCGACCTCCTGCACCTTGACCGAGAACGCGACGTACACGAAGGCTCCGTAGCGCACGGCGGCTCGGCGATACAGCCGCGCGCCCTCCAACGGCCGACGACGGCTCGTTGACGGCGAGCCCCACCGCGTCGACAATGCGGTCATGGTGAGACGTGGGGTTTTCGCCGAGCTGATGGGCGTCGCTCTCTTGTTGGCGTCCTGCGGCGGCAGCCCGGCGCGCAGCGACGGAGGCGGAGGGAGCGGCGGCGGTCAGACCGGGGGCGCCGGCGGCGGCGGAAACGACGGCGGGGCGGCCTGCCCTTCGGTGTCGCCGTGCGGGGGTGATGTTGTGGGCACCTGGCAGGTGACGCAGGCGTGCCTCTCCGGAACGGAGGATCTCAACAGCACATGCCCCGGCGCCTCGGCCTCGATCACATCCAGCTTCGCCGGCACCGTCATCTACAGCTCGAACAACACGTACACGTCGATGATCACCGGAAGTGGAACGACGCAGTTCCACTATCCGGGCGCGTGCCTGCCGACCGGCTACACCTGCACGCAGTTCTCACAGCTCTTGATGTCGGTCGGGTCCTACAGCTCGGTCGATTGCGCGCCGGACGCCGCCGGCGTCTGCAACTGCGACGCGGTGACCTCGTCACTGCCTTCTGACGAGAGCGGCACATTCACCACCTCGGGCGTGGCTTTGACGACCATGCACGGCGGCTCGACGTCCAGCGGCACTTACTGCGTGCAAGGCAACGTCATGTACCAGATGCAGGCACCCGGAGACGGGGGCACGCAGGCGACCGGAGTCGTCGTCCTGCGCAGACAATGATCGGGAGCGACGGCGTCCACACCGCCGCCGTGATGTCGCCTCGGACGGCTGGCAGCGGATCGGTGCTCGGCATCCTGGGATTCGGATGGGGACTGGTCGTGGGTGCAAGCTGCGCGCGCCATCCGGTGGCCGAGGAACAGGGAGCGGCGCGCGCCGAGCGCCTCGGCATGCTCGACGCCGACTCCGCCGCGCACCTCGCCGAGCTCACCGCCTTCGCGCGATCGATCCCCTTCTGCACGGCCGACCAACGGTCGATCCCCGTCGAGGAGTTCGTCGATCAGCAGCATACCGAAGGCGACTGCGTTCTGGTTCGTGGCGAGCTGGTCTTCGATTCTGCGCCGGTGCCGGGCTGCCGCAACCCCGAGAGGCCCGACGGGCCAGCCTGCATTGCCGACTGGGCGCTGTTCGGGCCCGGGCGCCCCATCCGCTCGCAAACGCTTCCGGGCTCGCGCGCGATCCAGCCGGACCGCCACACGCTGTTTCTCTACAACGATTTCCGCTTCGACAAACCGAAGCGGCTTTGCGAGACCGACACGGGCGTGCCGCGCATGCCCGCGAGGCGTCTCTTCCGCCTCCCCGACGCCTATCGCGAACGCATGCGCCCGCCGAACGCCCCCGAGATGCCGAAGATCCCGGTCGTGATCCTGGGGGAGATCTCGAATTTCAAGACGCTCGACCTCTCGGCCATCTGTCGCACGGACCGGCCCAACGCCGGGCTTCTTCCGTCGCCCGCGCCCGCGCGGCCGGAACCCTGACGCCCTTCAGCGCGCAGGCGGCGTGGGACGGTCGACGCGGCAGATGCGCTCGACGTCCAGGTCGGTTCGCCGTGCGGCTGGGAGCGCGTCCGGCGGGGCCTCGAGAACGACGCCCGTGGCGATGATGGTGAGCTGCGGGACGGCGCGCTCGACCGCCTCCACATCGCAGTCCAGCAGATCGAGCGGCCTCGGGTGCAAAACGACGGCGTCCGTCACCGCGTTCGCGCTCAGCGAGATGCACGCCGGGCCATCTGGACGGAGCGGGCTCGGTGTCGGGCTCGTGGCGTCCCAGAGCACCCACAGGGTCGAGTGCCCTTCGCAATATCCCGGCTCGGCGGTCTTCTCGGACCGGCGATGCGTCCCGAGGAGTTGCTCCGTCCGAACGCAGATCAGCGATGGATGCCCGCGAACGCTGACCCGGTCATCGGGCGCGGGGCCCTGGCCGAGCAACTCCGCGGGCGGCGAGGCGACATCTCCGGCTGCGCAGCTCGGCAAGGAGTGCGCGAACTCGCGGAAGAACGCGACCCGACTCTCGAACCGGTCCGGCGCGGCCGCGCAGCCGAGTGAGAGCCCGACCGAGACCGCAGCGAGGATGAGGGCGCCGATCGACGGCATGAATCGAGATGGTACGCCCGTGAAACCCCTTGGTGGTGAGCGGTTCGGGCGCGTCGCGTAGTGTCGCGCGGCTGAGGACTGTGCGATTGCCCCCAACGGTCCAAATTGCGCCGTGGCCGTAGGTACCGGCGGACTGCCCAGACGGTGCCTATGTTCTGCCATCTGGCCGGCGCTCAGCGCAGGCCGCTTTGGGGGTCGTGGCGCAAGGTGCCTGCGGGGATGCCGGTGGACACGGCGGCGGTGCTGAGTTGACCGCGCGCCCACAGCGTACGCTCGACCATCGCGCGGAACACCCTCTCCAGTGCGCTGCGCACGTGCTCGCCCTCGAGGATCCCCAGGGCGCGCGCGATCGCCTCGATGGTCGCGAGCCCCCCGTCGCGTGTTTCGTGTCGCAGGCGATACGCGGTCGGCTCGCCGGGTTCGAGCGACACGCGGGGGACGTCGCTCAGCCCCGGAACCCGGGCGCGCACCTTGGCGGCCTGACGCCAGGTCCCGTCCGGCACGACGAGCGTGATGGCGCGCTCCGATGCCGCAAACCGCGCGATCGGAACTGCGTCCGGGTGAGGATACAGGAACAGTGGCTGCGTCGATCCGTCCCAGGTCAACGACGCGCGCGGTGACGATTCGTCGCCACGGATCAGGGCCTGGCTGTTCGCCAGGCACTCGAGCGCGAGGCGCCCAGTGTTGGTCGGCTTTCGCTCCTCGCGCCGGTGAATCACCAGGACGACGCGCGTTCGGGTCTCGATGCGCGACAGCAACACACACAAGCACAGGCTTGCGTGCAGGCGGCAACGCGGGCAGCGCGCGTGCGCATTGTCTTTGCGGCTCACGCGGGCCCCAGGAAGGCCGGCTCGTCATCGACATGCGTGGGTAGTCCCAGCGCGATCAAGGCGGCGGCCAGGTCGTCGGCCATTGGCGCGCGCACAACGAGGCGCCCGCCACCGACGGGATGATCCAGCGCGAGGAGGTGCGCGTGCATCGCGAGCCGGCGCAAGTTGTACATGGCGCGATAGTGTCGGTTTGTCTCTCCGGAGCCGTAGTTCACGTCGCCGACGAGCGGATGACTGAGATGGCGCAGGTGGCGGCGCACCTGGTGCAATCGGCCGGTCTGGGGAATGGCTTCGACCAGCGAACAGCGGTCGACGGGGGATTGGGCGACGACGCGGAAGCGAGTGACCGCGGGGACGCGCGCTGCGTCCTTCGCTTCACCCTTGGGAATCGCGTGATCAATCACGCCCGCCGCCGGGGGACGACCGCGAACCAGCGCGAGATAACGCCTCTCGAGGCGCCCCGCCCCAAGGTGGGCGCCGAGGGTGGCCGCTACCTTGGCCGAGCGCGCGAACAGAAGGGCGCCGCTGGTGCCGCGGTCGAGTCGATGTACGGGGTACACGTGCGCGCCAACCGCGTCCCGCACTCGAAACAGAGCCACGTCGTCGTCGTTGTCCCAACCGCGATGCACGAGCAGGCCGCATGGTTTGTTGGCGACGACGATGTGTTCATCGGCGAACAACAGATCGATCGCGGTGTGTGCTGTCGTCCTGGCTGGCATGAGCATCGGCGTGACTTCTTGCCACATTCTCCGACGACAGTCGCGACCTCGTTCGCGCAGACCGTCGCACACGCTAACGCGCTGTTCGGGCGGGAACCTGTTTGATACGCTCCTGCTCGTCTTTCTACCGTCAGGAGGAGACTCATGATCACCGTTGCCGGACAGAAGCGTCTCTTGTCGGACCTCGCGGGCTACGTCATGGGCGAGAAGGACCTGGACGTCGGCAATGGGATCTCGGACAAATCCGCGCACACGACCGATCCCGAGACCGGCTTCCCCAAGAGTGGTTCGGTGACGGTTTCGGAGTTTTACGTCAACGGCAAGGACGGGCGCCGGGCAACTAAACGCACCGAAGGGCAGACGACCAGCTACTACGACTCGAAGAGCCACGTCGCCAACACCTACGAATACGCGCGGCTCGCGTGACGAGGGTACCGAAGCGGCTCGCAAAGCTCGCCGCCGGCTTGGTGCTGCTGACGGTGCTCGGGTTTCTGTTCCTTCGCTCGGTGCGCGGCACGCGCGCAGAGCCCTACACCGTTGCCCGCGACAGCCTCGGCCCGTGGAGCCTGGCCATCGTCTCGGGGGCGCAACCCGACGAGGCGATGCTGGTCTTGCGACCGCCACCCAAGCTGATGAGCGGTCTCTTCGAACAGCTGTTCAAGCGGGCGATGGAGTCGATGGGCAAGCCGCCCGAGCCGGGGATCCCGTTGGTCATGCAGGGTGAGTTCACGCGCGCGCTCGTGGACCGGCCGACGCTGACGCCGGAGGCATTGCTGGCGGCGGCGCGTACGGCCGGCCTCGACGCTTCGTCGCCGAAGCCACTGTGCATCGCGCACCGGCGGTCGACCGGCGGGCGCGATCGGGCGCAGATCTTCTTCGCTATCTTCGACCTGCCGGCGTTCGGACAGTTTCGTCAGCGCCTGGCGACGCAGTGGAATGGGGGTGTCACGCCGAACGCTTTCGACCCGGCGCTGATGTCGCCGGCGATAGTCATCGCCACCGTCGAATCGACCACCCAGTCCTGGCTGCCGCTCGGCGCCGACCCGAAGGTCGACTGCGTCGCACCGATCACGATCTCGTCGGCGACGAATTGATGAGCAAGGAATACCCGCGGGTTGGAAGTCGGGTAGACCCCAGCCCGCCGTGCGAAGCGCACGGGCCTGGCGGCGACGCTTCGAAACGTATTCCCCAGGCCTCCGAGGGAGGTGATTTTCTCGACCATATCATCAGCAACCCTCGGTGCGGTTTTACCTGCCCGCGCAGTCCCATTGTCGCCTTCAGAGACTTCCGTCCGGGACGACGTGCTCACGCCTGATTGCATAGGTGCCGGGTCAGAGCTCGCCGACGAGGCGTCGCACCGCCGCCACCAGCCGGTGCGGGTCCTGGTTGACGAGCGAGCCCGGCGTGACGACCTCGACCACCCCCGCGCCGAGATCGACGATGGCTGGAATGACGTGGATCGAATCCGGCTCGCGCAGCGTGGCCGTCAGGTGGCCGAGCGTGCGCGGCCCGATCCCGTGCGACGAGACGACCAGCGGCACCACCAGCGCCCGCTGGCCGAGCAGCGCCCTCCAGAGCGCCGGCGGCTCGCCAGGCGCCGTGGCCGCCGCATGGGCGAAGAGCGCGCACGGCACGGGCGCCAGCGAGTGATCGGCGACTGCGCCCTCCAGCCTCTCGGCGCGCGCCACCAGCATGTGGATGGCCGGTTGGGCCAGACCCTCGGCCGGCTCGTAGGCCGATAGCTCGAGCGGCGTGCCGCCGAGAGCACCGCCGCGCTGGACGGCGAAGCCCGCGCCCTCGAGCCGCGCGGCGAGGTCACGAAGGTACTGCGCCGCCGCCGGCTTGGGCCTCGCCCGCGCGGTCTCGACGGCGCCGCCCTCCGCATCCGCCGGCGCCAGCAGGCGCAGCGCATCCTGCGCGCTGGCGAGGCGCAGGCGCGGATCGGGCTCGGTCATCCGCTCGAGCAGGTGCAGGAGCCGCTCCTCGCCCGACAGCGCCCCGCGAATGTCGACCCGCAAACCGTCCATCGGCAAGTGCTCCGGCTCGCGACCGGAGGCCACCGCCAGGTAGGTCATGCCCAGCCCGTAAAGATCGCTCCCCGGCCCGGCGTGGCCGAGGAACTGTTCCTGCGGCGCGTAGCCGAAGGTGCCGGCCGCCGTGGTCGAGAGATCCTCGCCGGCGCGCAGCGCGGCCTGGACGCTGCCGAAGTCGACCAGCGCCGCCTCGCCCCCCGGGCGCAGGATGATGTTCTTGGGATTGATGTCGCGGTGGATGATGGGCGGCGCGCGGGCGTGGATGAAGGCCAGCACCTCCAGGATCTCGCGCAACCAGCGCCGCATCTCGGACGGACCGAGCCCCGCCCCACGCGACACCTCGCGCAACGTCGGTCCAGCCATCAGCTCCATGACCAGCGCGAAGCCAGCCGGCTCGGCGAGCGAGACGTCGTCGAGCCAGCGCGGAATGCGCGGATGCGCCAGGCCGCGCAGCACCGACGCCTCGCGCTCGAACAGCTCCAGCGCCTTCCAGCGCGGCAGGCGGTCGAGGCGCAGCACCTTGACCAGGACCGGGGCGCCGTCACCCTCGCGCACGCCGCGGTAGGCGACCCCGAAGCCGCCGCGGCCGTGCTCGGCCAGCAGCCGGTAGCGACCACGCGAGCCGTCGAGCGCCCCACCGACGGACAGTTCTATGACGCTCCTCCCCCCGCCGCCCGAAAGGCGGCGCGCGGGGGCCTCACCGTCCCGCCGTATGCGGAGCCCACAGGATCACGAATGTCGTCGGCGTCGATGACCCATCATCGCACGCTCCGCGCGGCCCGCGCCGGCCGGGCACCGCCAGCGCGCGCTCCGGAGGTTGTCCTATCGCGAATCATTACGTCGGACGCTCCCGCCCTCGCCTGCCAACGCAATCGGAACTTCCGGCATGTTGGTGCTTAAGACGCGCTCGGCTTGGAAGTCGTCGAAGGTGCTGGACACGAAAATGGGGCACCGCTGCCACTCCACCGCATCACTCACGATATACGGTCATCTCGGCCGCGTGCGCGATCATCGTCAGGTGCGAGCCGCCGGGGAGAGCGGACATCGAAGGCATCCGGGAGATGACCCATCAGTACATCCACAGCGGCGGCTGCGCGACCGACTTCTACGAATTGATCGAAGAACTCAATGTCGTCGCCCCTTGGTTCGTTGCCATCCTTCTGGGCCAACCCGAGGCGAGCAAGCTCGTCGACGCCAAGCGGTGGTTCGTAGCGCCGATACGTTAGCGTCGCACTCTGCTCAAGCAACCCGTTGTCGCCCGCGGCATCACCGATCGCCAGCGCCTCGAGGATGCTCCGGCTCTGATACTCTGCTCCGACGGTCAAAGATTCCACCAACCGCGGGATCCACTGAAGCAGGCCGCTGGGAATGAGATCCTCCTTCCTCACGATCTCCGGGCTTTTGTAGCCAACTGCTGTCAGGCACAGGCGGTGTTCGCCGATGCGCCACTTCAAAGGGAATCGAGGGCTCGTCGCGAGCAACATGAGAGCGAGCGACGGATCCGAACCAATGCTCGCCTCACCCGCAACCAGGGCCAACTGGTGGTCATCAGCATCGCGCAGATCAGCCGGCGGAAAGAGACCCGGCCTGGCGAGACACGCGTACGCCACACCAGCCACGCGGTGACCTCCTCCGAATGTGGAGACTAGGGCGGGGTGGTTGCAAATCACCGTGGGTCGCGTTGAGGCGAGGCTGGTGGTTATCAACGCGAAGCCTGTCGCGAAGGAAGCGTCGTCCAGACGAATATCACCGAACGCAGGCTCCAAGACCTCTCGCAAAGGCTTGGCATTTGATTCCGGACGCATGAATCGCCATAAGCTTTGGGATGCTCGCAACACCGGCTCAAGGACGCGTCTCAGTGTCGCGCTAGCTTCCGCGACAGATCGCCGGCGGGCCAACTCCAGGGCCAATATCGAAGACGAACTCAATCCGCCAATCAGATCGTAGTAGTCGCTCAGGCGGAAATCTGCGTCGCCGTATCGCGCCTGTAAAAGACGTTCGAGCCTTTCTAAATACCCGACCGTGCTCGCGACGCGCACGCCGCCTCCTTGAATCGACAAGATCCGCTTTGGAAGTCCTCCGGCCATCCTCTCTGCCAGGGAAGGGGGGTCGTCCGACCGATAAAGCCAGGGCGCAGGTGGCCGACGCGATTTCGGCTTGCGCTCAGGGGCAGGCAGCCGATCCTCTCTTTCGATCCGCGCAATGGCCTTGGGAATGTCACGGGAAAGCGGACCATCGAGAGATGACGCCGACGAGAAGAAGGACGCCACGGAACGACGCAGTTCGGCCTTGAACGCGTTGAGACCGACGAGAACCTGCGGGTTGGTCAAGGCCTCAAACTGATCCCCGGGCCATGGGGCGTCGTCCTCGACTAGGTACGGCAAGACGATCTTGCCGCTGGCCTTCGCCCGATCGACTTCCATCTGTGTGATGCTCTTGCGTCCGTCGCCGCCATCTGCCGGTGCCGGGACCCAGCCATATCGATGCGCAACCAGCACCACCAGGAAATCAGCCCGATCGACCTCCTCCATACACCACTTGACGCTGGGATCGCCTGTAGCGCCGGAATCTCTGTGATCGATCGCCAGGTGCTGCAAAGCGCGTAGCACCTTCGCGACGACGTCAGCGTGCGCTGCGAGATCCTTTCCAGTGTAAGAAACGAACACACGGTATGTCCTCTCGGCGGGCATGAAGGCTGACTCTGGAGTGCACGGTTGTCGCCGTCCGACGCGACGACGTCAAGCGCAGACCCGCGGTGTCCAGCGAAACGCGAGAGCGTTGATGATAAGATCGTGGCGCCCGGGCGCCCGGCCGAACATCGCCGGCCAGCCTGGCAGCCTCCGCTCGGCCGCGCCCGAGGCTATGACTCCGCTCGAGCTGATCCGCGACGTCTGCGTCGTCGAGCACGACGCGAAGGCCGAGGGCGTCGCCCGCACCGACGCGCACACGACGCTCCGCAATGCTCGGGCCCGACCACTCGGTTGAGGGCGCGCGCTACGGCGACAGCTTTCGCGCGCTCGTCGTCACCTCCAACTGCGCCGACGCGATCGTCCAGGCCGACGAGACATCTCTCAAGATGCAAAAGCCCAACAGCGTGGCTTCGTCTGGACCTTCCTCGCCGAGAAGCTCGTCGCGTATGTCTTCTCCAGTCGAAGCGGAGAGACGCCCTCGACGGTGCTCGGGGGCGAGTACCGGAACGCTCGTGGTCGACATCCCGACAACATAGCCCAAGCCCCGGCAACCCAGCCCAAATCCCCAATGATTCCGCCCAGTGCCGGAGACGAGACTTGAACTCGTAAGCCCTTGCGAGCGGCGGATTTTGAGTCCGCTGCGTATACCATTTCGCCACTCCGGCAATTAATTGTTATATCGCGTACTTATGAGATATTCTTGCCTCCTCGATTTGGACATTGTAGCTTGAAAGTAGCTTATTTTCGAGGTTCGAGGTCGAAGCATGCCCCGAAAGAAGAGACGTCGCGGGAAGGGTCTCGGCACGGTCTACCAGCGCGGCCAGATGTGGTCGATCGCGTGGGTCGTCAACGGTGCGAAGCTCTACGAGCATGGCTACCCGGATGAAGATACCGCACGCCGCGTCCTCGCGGTGAAGATTGGAGACATCGCCGCGGGGCGAGGCGGTCTCAAGAAACCCAAGCCATCCGGACCGCTCGCCGGGCTCGTGGAGGAGTGGCTGAAGGTCCGCCGGACGACCCATCGCGCGGCCGACCAGGACGAAAATCGCTGGAACAACCACCTCGCACCGTTCCTGAATCGCTACTCGCCGGACGACGTCGACGTCGCGCTGCTGAAGAAGATCGTCGCGGTGAAGCTCGGCGAAGGGCTGTCGCCCGCGACCGTTCGTCTCCTCATGCGCCTGGTCTCGACCCTCTACTCGGACCTGATCGATGATGGCAAGGCGACTAAGAACCCCGCCAAGATGCTTCCCAAGAAGACGCGCGCGCTGATCAGGCCGACCTACGATCCGAAGAAGACACCGTTCGTGGAGCGCAAGAAGGACATCGCGCGGCTCTATCAGGCGCTGCCGGCGCCCTTCAACGTTGCCTTCGCCATCTCGGCGCTCGCGGGCCTTCGTCCCGGCGAGGTCCGGGCCCTCAAGTGGGCGAATGTCGACCTGGAGCGACGGCGTATCTACGTCCGCGAGTCCGTGAACGGCCCGACGAAGGACAAGGACAGCCGCGAGGCACCTATGGTGCCAGGGCTCCATGAGTTGCTGGTCGCGTGGAAGAAGAAGAACCCCAGCCCGTTGAACGACCTTGTGTGTCCACCGTCCTTCGGCGTCCTGGGCCGAGCCGCGCCGGGACCTCGCAGGAAGTACCTCGGCGAGCACAGGATGACGAGCCTCATCAAGAAGGCCTGCAAGAAGCTGAAGCTCCCGGAAGTGACGTTCTACGAGGCGGGCCGCCACACATTCGCCAGCCAGTGGGTCCTGAACGGCGGCTCGATCGAGAAGCTGCGCGAGATTCTGGGACACTCGACGGTGCTCGTCACCGAGCGTTACGCCCATCTCAAGCCGGAGCTGTTTCAGGAAGCCGACCTGCTTCGGGCCGACGTATCTCTGAAAGTCGCTTCATAACTGCGGGCGGGCAAGTGGCGGAGAGTAAGAAGAACCACTTCATCCCGAAGTCTTTGCTGAAGTACTGGATCGATCCGAAGGCGCCCCACCAAGGCGTCCACGTGTATGACATCGTCAAGAAGCGCGTCTACGTTTCGACGGGAGCGGGCAGCACACCGTTCTCCTTCGCGATCGGAAGGGATCTGTATGTTCATACCGCGAAGGGCACACGTGCCATCGGACTCGAGAAATGGTTTTCCGGGCTTGAGTCGTCCCTCGCGTCGTTAGCTCGGCAAGCTCACGCCCAGGCCGACGAGATCAAACTCGGTGTTCTCGCGAATTGGACTAAGGCGCTCATGGCAGTGCTCGGCCTCGAATGTCGATCACCGTATGTCATCCGCAAGATGGAAAAGGCGCTGCAGGAGAATCCAGCGCTGCGCGAAATCATCAGTCCGGATGCGACTCGTCCGATCCAGCAGCAAGTGCTCGAAAACATCATCCACCAGGTTAGCGAGCGCGTGGAGGCCGTGACCCCCGTCGAGCTCACGTTTCTTCATGCGCCCGAGGGCGGATCTTGGCTGGTCAGCGACCGCCCGTACTTCAACGATGGCCGCCTCGCCCACCGCTTCGTGGTGCTGACGAACAAGGTTCTCCTCGTCTATACGAGGAGCGAATCTGCGCTGCAGTATCAGCATCAAACTGCTACGCGCGATTTCTACGCGACGATCAACCACCAACTGGCTGTTCATGCGCGCGAGTGGCTGGCAGCGGACGCCCGAAGCTTGCTGGACGAATACGTACCCGTGGTTGGCTCCGAAGAATGGCTTCAGAGCGTGGCGTCAGAGACAGTCGACGTGGACGCCGTCCGATACCTGACGTCGAGCTGGACTATAGATCGCTGATCCAAAGGGACGCGATCAAGTCGCGTCGGTGATCAGTGGCCGGCACACCAACGTGCGGTTCCCGCACGCGTCACAGCGAAAAAGCCACGTGCCTCCGTCATAGAGATGCGCCCACTTCTCCCCTCCGAGCGCCTCCGGAGGGGTCCAATCAATCCGCCCATGAGCAGCTTGGAGCGCGACGTGCCTAGTACGCGGATCTTCGAGATCCTTGATGACTTCAGCCCGCGTGGACAAACGCAGAGGCTGCTCGCAGCGCGGGCAGGGACCGGGTCTCCGCGAAATCTCGATCAGCTCTCCGAGCTTGGTGTCGGTAGGCTCACTCATCGAGGCGACAGTGACAAAGCCGACTCCTTGCGGTCAAGTCGGTGGGCGCCAGACTCGAAGGTCCAGCGGTGAGCAGGCGCGGTCTCGTCGTGTTCGCCTTGATTCATCAGGACTTGGCTGACCTAAGATCCTGCGAGAACGCGTAGCGCTGCTCGCGCTCGCGGAACGCTCGCTCGCCACCCTCGAGGATGCGACAGACGTCCGTTCTGGTCTGAGAGTCCTCGAGACCACCGGACGAGTAATGGATCTGCGGCAGACCAGCTCCCTGCCGTCGGGCGCTCGCGACGATCACTTGGTCGGCGTCAGCGTTGACGACTAGGTTGGGGTTGTGCGTCACGAGGATGACTTGTCGACGTAGCTTCGCGTCGCGGAAGTAGCGAACCAGCTCGTCATAGACGGATTGTGGGTCGAGGTTCTCCTCGGGCTGGTCGACGATCAGCGGACGCAGGTCCCACTGGTCGACGGCGAGATAGAGCATGAGAAGCACGATGCCGCGCATGCCCGGAGACAATGTGGAGATCTCCTGCCCGTCGTACCGAATGCCGTACGCAAGACTGACGTGGTCGGTGGAGAAGAGCCAGCGGCCGACGTCCTGGAGGCCGACATGCGAGAGCCTACTGTCGGATAAGCCGCGCATAACTCCTCCCGCAAAGCTTTGAAGGCGCCGTCCTTCTGGAGACCCGCCGTGCCGTCCGTCTCGCCCGCTTCGACTGCGACCAAGCAATTCTCACGCATCCACCGATCGTCGGCGAATAGCCTTTTCAGCTGCTTGAAGTCGAGCTTGAACTGCTCGACGCCCACCTTGAAAGCGCCGGTTTCGTCCGATTGCTTCGGGTCAATAGCCCGACCGAACTCCGCGAGCTCCTGAGGCGTGCAACCGTACGATCGCGCCTTGTATTCGAACTTCAGCTCGCCGAGTAACCGCTCAATTTCGCGCACATGGTTGCGATCCTCCGACGAGAACAGCAGGTGTAGGTTGATCCCCCGCTTCTTCTCGGTCTGTACCTCGAGCCTGAACTCCACATTCGGAAACGCGAACGTCACGTTGGAGGCCCGGCCCGACGCCCGGTGTTTTAGAAATTCCTTGTACCCGGAGATCGTGCAGTAGTCGGTGACGCCGAGTGCCTCGACAGTGGGTCTGGCGCTCTCGATCACGTCTAGATACCTAGTCCAGTCGCGGCCGAACTGGTCGTTCAGCGCGGTCCCGGGAGTGTGGAGGTGCGGATCCCATCGATGCCACTCGGACCCTCGCTTCCAAGCCGTGTTCATGGCGATGCTCGGTCCTCCTCCTGCGCCTCGATGGTGGCCGCCCTATGGCGGTGGCCGCTGACGGCCTTTCCGGGACGACAATAGGACGACCGTGAAAGGCTTGCCACCTGCGAGGCATGCGCCCTGGTCGAGGGAGTAAGACTTGGTCGTGGAATTCACTCAGCTGGCTGCTATCCCACAAGCCCCCTTACGCCGGTGCCGTCGAGGGCCCGGACCTTGCTTAAATCGATGCGTAGTTCTCGTCCCCGACGCACATATGGAAGCGCGCCGGACTTGCACCAGCGGCGGACGGTCTGGACGCTGACCGAAAGATGGCGGGCTGCCTCCTCGACCGATACGACGCGCGAGGGAACCCGCTGCTCCAAGGCGCGGACGGCGTCAGTCAGAGCGCCAATCTGTTCTTGTAGTCCGATGATCAGCTTCCTCGTCTGGCTCGGCTGACCCTGCCCATCGATTTCGGAATCGTCAGGAGCGAGGCCGTAGGAAGACTCGCTAGCGTGCGCTTCTCGGCTCATGGAGCTGCCTCCGTTGGTTTGGCCTTTCTGTATGGCGCACACCGGCGTGCGCTTGTCGTCGGCGCTCGCGGCGATCGCGCGTCGGCTCGTGCGGTGGCATCACGAGGGCCCCCTTCGCGCGGCCGGAGTCGATCAGCTTGCGGAGTTGCTCGAGGATGCCTGCGAGAAACTGGCCCAGCGGCATCTGACCGCTGGCGATCCGACGCATCGCGGCCTCCCACAGCGCGGTCATGTCAGGTCGGGTGGCAACGTCGGGCAGGATTTGGATCAGCGCGCGACCGAGGCCGGTCGAAACGACCTGCCGGCCGCGCTTTTCGATGAAGCGACGATCGAAGAGGGTTTGGATGATGGCGGCCTGGGTGGCGGGGGTGCCGATTCCGTCCGTCCCGCGGAGCACCTGCCTGATTTTCGGATCCTGAACGTACCGCGCAATTCCACTCATCGCCTGGATCAGCGTCGCGTCGGTGAATCGCTTGGGAGCCGTCGTTTGGCGGTCGGCGATCGCAACCTCGGCGCAACTGATCGGCTGGCCGCGGTCGAGCATGGGAAGCGTCCCGACGGAGTCGTCTTCATCGGTTTCCTCCTTGTCGTGTGCCGGAACGGGCGCGATGAGGGTGCGCCATCCCGCTGATCGTCTGCCGGCCAGACGCGCGGAATCGCTCTCCCTCGATTTCGATCATGAGCGTCGTCTCGTGGTACTCGAACGGCGGGTAGAACTGCGCGACGTACCCGCGCGCTACGAGCTCGTAGACATCTTTTTCGGCGGGCGACAGCTCGCGTCCCGAACTCGCGACCGTCGTCGGGATGATGGCGTGGTGCGCGGTGATCTTCTTGTCGTTCCAGGCCCGCGATCGAAGCGAGCGGTCAGCTCGGCTTGCGGCTGTCACGAGCGCCGGGATGTTCGTAGCGATGGCCGCCAGCACCGCGATGGCCTGAGCGTGCTGGCCCTCGGGCAGGTAAGAACAGTCGGAACGCGGATAGGTAACGAGGCGGTGCGTCTCATAGAGAGACTGGCAGATGTCGAGCGTCTCCTTCGGTCCCAGGCCGAGCCGCTTTCCGGCATCGACCTGGAGCTCGGCGAGCGAGTACGGCAGGGGCGGCGGCTCGGATTTCTTGTCACGAGACGCGCTGGTCGCGGAGCCCGACTTGCCGCCCACCGTCGCCTGGATTTGTACCGCATGCGCGCGACTGACGAGGCGGCCGGCCCGGTCCAAGACCCTGGTGAGCCCTTCCGGGGCCTGCCAAACACATGTGAACGGCCCGCCCGCGGAGCGCACGGAGGCGCGTACGACGTAGTACGGGAGCGGCTTGAACTGCTCGATCTCGACATCGCGCCTGACGATCAGCCCGAGGAGCGGCGTCTGCACCCGGCCGACGGAGAGGATTCCGTCGTAGCCCCCAGCGCGCCCAAGCAGCGTGTAGAGACGGGTCAGGTTGATCCCGAAGAGCCAGTCTGCGCGCTGGCGGGCGAGCGCCGCTTCGTAGAGGCCTCTGTATCGCGCGTTCGACTGGATCTCTCCGAGCGCCTTCCGGACCGCCGGCAGATTCAGATCGGAGACGAGCAGACGATCGACGGGCCCCTCGTAGCCCAAGAACTCGAGCACCTCGTCGACCAACAGTTGGCCCTCGCGATCGGGATCACCCGCGTGGACGACACGGCTCGCCTTCGGCAGAAGCGATCGGATCGTACGCAGCAGGTCGGGGGCGGTCACTGCGAGGCGCCATTCGGTCGGCGCGATGGGAAGCTGGTCGAGCCACCAGCTCTTCAGCTCGGGCGCGTACCCTTCCGGCTCAGCGAGCTCGAGGATGTGTCCGGCGCACCACGCCACCACGTCCTCGCGCCCGCACTCGATGAAGTTGCCGCGCTTCGTTTGCGGACCAGGGAGCGCGTCGGCGATCGCGCGGGCTAGGCTCGGCTTTTCGGCAATGAAGAGTCGCATCCTTGAACCCAATGCGTGCGCCCGTCGCGGCGACTCGCTGGCGACCGCCACCTACCCCCGAATTCGGCCTCGGACGACGAGTGGTATGTTCGCTCGCCGTGCATTCTCCGCCCCGTCCCGTCGCCGGCGCCTGGCTCGACGCAGATACACCCGGAGGGTCGAGGCCTTGATGTCGAGGCCGTCCGACGAGAGCATGTCCGCGATCTGCGAGAGCGTGTATCCCGGCGCCGCGCGGAGAGAATCGGCTTCCGTAGGCGGCGGACTGCGCCAAGGCGGTCGAGCAGCCTCTGCGAAGGGTCGAGCGCTGGGAGCTTCCGCAGGGCCGCGGAGATCTCGTTCCGCTTCTTCGGAGTGAGCGTCTCCAGGGAGGACGAGCCCGCGTGCGCGGCGGCTCCCCCGCACGGCTCCTCGTCGATGACGATCTCCGGGAAGGGTTCCTCGCGCTCCGATACCGGCGAGGGATTCATCGGATCTTCATCGGGGGCGAACAGAGCCCGCCACCAGTCGGTCTGGCCGCGGCAATTCATCGTCGTTGCTGTCGCGTTCGTCGGCGCTGCTCATCGGCTGACTCCTTCCGCTTGGTAGGGCGGGATGATGAGGTCCTTGGTGACCAGGACGTTCACGCTGAAGCCGGGCCGAACCTTGATCGTCGGTTGGATGCCGAGAGCGCGGTTCGTGATCTGCTGGCCGGCCTGGTTAATGGCGCCGGCCGCGTTCGCGGCCATGCCCTGGCCGATCGACGGGACGTAGCCGCTGACGTTGCCCTGGGGGACGACAACGCCGGCGGCCAGCACGCTGCCGAGCGCGACGCCTGTCAGCACGCGCCACCAATGGTTGTCGACTGTGTCGGCAAGCCCGGCGTACCCGCTGAGGTCGACACCCGGCTGGCAATCGAGCGACAACGACGTGCCATCCGGTCGAATAAGCCGCTGCCAACAGAGAAGGATGCGCTCTTGTCCGTACGCGACCATCGAGTCGTAGCTGGCGAGCACCTTCGACCCCTGCGGGATGAGGAGGTAGTTGCCGCTCACGGTGTCGTAGACGTTCTCGCGGACTTGGCCGAGGATCGTCCCGGGCAGGTCGCTGTTGATGCCGGTGACCAGAACGGTGGGGATGATGGTCCCCGCCTTGACCTCATAGGGGCTGCGGGGCCGGACGATCTGATTCGGAAGGTAGCCGTCCGAGCGATCGGTCTGGGTCATGAACTCGTTCTTGCGACCCTGCATGTTCTGATCGGCAGTGGGCGCGCCGCCGGTGGTGAGCGGGGGCTTGGAACCGTCGGTCGACGCAGGCATGGCGGTGCCGATGGCCATGGCCGGCCTCTGCTCGCCCGCGAACGGGTCGTCGATGTTGGCGTAGAGCGACGAGCCAAGGGCCTTCTCGCGTTCTTCCCGGAGCATCTCGTGACGTGCGTGCCGGCTACTATCTTGGGCTGACGCAATCTCGCCCGGCCGGGCGCCCTCGCCACCGCGATGGAACGGCCCTGACGCTCCTCCGCTCGTCCCCGCGTCGGGAGTCGTCGCGGCCGGTAGGTCCTGGATGACATCCGGGAGCTGGACCGCCTGACTCACCGTCGCCTGGTCCGAATGCGCCTCAGTCGGCTTTTGAGCCGGCGGGGAAGGCGAGAACGCGAACGCCGTCGCGAGGGCGATGGCAGAGCCCACGCCCGCCAGCAGGATGACCGTCGGTCCCTTCGCGAGGCGCGGCTTCGGCTCCTCGAGCCGGAGCGGCGGCAACTTGCTCTCGTGAGTGAACTGCGACGGCTCAATGTGATGAGCGCCCGTCCGCGCCGCCGTATCAGCGCCAACAGGTGGGGGCGAGCCCGCCGCCGGTAGCACGTCGCTCCTCGTCGTGTCGCCCTCCATCGGAGGGAGGTCACCGCCGGCCGACATCACTCACCCCTCGAGATGCGGACGATTTCCTGGTCCTGCTGTCCGACCCGAAGCTCCGCGCGGTCGAACAGCCGATCGACGATGTAATACTCGTTCTTCACGCGGACGTTCACGATCTGGAGCTGGTTCGTCGAATCGAGGACGAAGAAGGCGGGCGCCTCGCGTTTGAGCATGGCGACGGGGAATCGGATGAACGTTCGCGTCCCATCGTCGAAGACCTGCAGCGGCGTCCACACCGGACGGCCCTTCTCGACCTTGATCGAATACGCGAAGTTGGCGCTGTCGAGGCGCACGAGCGTCGCCGTCGTGGCCTTGTCGACCGCGTCCTGCTCCGCCGCGGCCGCCTCCAACTGCGCGACCTCGTCCTGCGGGTAGCGCCATGCGACCGCGACCATGAAGTCGTTCGGCCAGCTGGTGAGGTCGAGGAAATACGAGCGCCGATCGGTGTTGATGGTCATCGTCGTCGAGAGATCGGGCCGGGTCGGCTTGACGTAGACGATGAACTGCTCAACCTGCCCGGCCTGCGACTTGCCGAGCGCCGTCGCCCATCGGATGTTGTCGCCGATGACCACCTTCCCAAGTACCTTCTCCCCGGGCTGGAGCTGGATGGCCGTGAAGCGAAGCGGCGCCGTGTAGACCCTGAACAGGACGCCCGGCGCGTAGTCGAACACCATGATGGCGTTGTAGTAGCCAGCGGGATCGGGCGAAGAGGTCGCTTTGGCGTTCGCCTCTTGAACGACCGTCGCGGGCTGCTTCGCGGCGGCGTGGTGAAGAGCGGGCTGCCGCGCGGGGACAGGGCGGAGCTGCCCCGGCAGCGGCAACGGCTTCGGCACGGTGATCACGACGGGCGGCTTGGTGGTCTCGGCGACGAACTGCGCCTTGACGTACCGAGGAGGCGGTGGCGTACGGCCTGCGCAGGCCGAGGCGACGAGAACCAGGGACGCGATGGGGGCGGCGGAGAGCTTCATCGAAATTCCTCGCGGCGTGGTGAAGAGGTCATGGCAGACGCGTCCAGTGGAACTCGTCGACGAAGATCCCGAGGGGGTTCTCATCGATCTGCTCGTCCTTGTCGGGATCGAGCGCGCGCACAGCGACGCGGAACGTGGCGCGCCAATTCGACGTCGAGATCGGATTCCCGTCCTTGTCCGAGACCACTTCGCGCCAGTCGATCTGCCACGTATCGGCAGATAGCGGGATCACGTACGTGAACTCGACGCCCACGCGCTGCTCCTGGGCGCGAGCGAACGGGCTATTCGCTTGGACGTACGCCGTGAGCGCGTTGCTCGCCGCCGGGGTGACGAACTTGAACGCCACGACCCACCAGGTTTTCAGCACCTCGGAGTCGCTGGTCAGCGAGCGCGTGTGGTGGACGAACTGGCGGAGGTAGTACTTGACCGACTCGGGCCCGGGCCGGAACCCAGCCGTCGCTGCCGGCCCGAAGTACCGCGCACCACCCAACCGATCGACCTGCACGACGTGCGTGACGGCCTTCGGCAGCGACCCGAGATAGATGATGCCGATCGTCTGAATCGCGAACCCCGCGGCGAGCGCGAAGCAGGCCAGGCGCCAGTGAAACGCCTGCACGAGGGCCGACCCCATCCGGTCGTCCCACTCCTGCGAAGCGCGCTTGTACGGCGTCTCGAGCAGCCCCTGCGGGGCCCACTTCCGAACCGTCTTGGCGCCCTGCGCCCTGAAAAGCGTGAACATGACTTCCTGCGATCACACTCGGGCGCTCCGGAAGGGAGTTGCGGCTTCGCTAGTCGAGTTGTTGCATACTGCGAGGGATGCCGAAAGTGTCTGGCATGCGCGTGGTTCGATCACGAATTCATGGGTACGGCGTGGTAGCCACTAAGGCGTTCGTCGAGGGCGACGAGATTTGCGCTATCGACGGTGTCACCTGGAAGGATGGGGACGTCGTCGACGATCGATACTCCCTATGGATCGAGGATGGCGTGTACTTCGACATGGTGGACCAGACTAGGTACATCAACCATTCGTGTGAGCCCAACGCCGAGGTGTGTACGGGTATCACAGCCGACGGCCAAGCGTGGGCCACCATCTTTGCTTTGAAATCGATCGCGATCGGAGACGAGTTCAGCTACGACTACGCGTTTCCGGAGCACCTCGCGGAACCATGCCGTTGTGGCAGCGAACGATGCCGCGGCCTCATCATCGACGAAGATGCGCTACCCCTCGCTGGCGTGAGGGCCTGATTCACACACCGGCAGGCCATGCACGAGTTGGCAGCGTTTGCCCTGGCCGTCAGTCGCTGCGCACGGAAATGATGCCACAGGTGACGAAACCGAACGCGCCTTAGACGTAGGCGTCGCTCGTGCCCGAGTTGAAACGGTGGGATCAGACGACCGAGTACATGCCAGACGGTCGTACCGTTGCTGCTGTCGCGCGGCTGGGTGATCGAGACCGCCCCCAAGATGCGACGCACGAGCTCGACGACAAAGGCGATCCCGTTACTGGTCCTAACGACGGCGGGCCAGGATCTCTGCGCTGCCTCACCAGCGCGGACGTGACGGGCGATGGCCGGAGTACGCCGAGTAGAGCTCCGTAAGAGGTGTCGATTCGAGCCGGTCATCTTCCTCATGATTTGGTCTTTGGCGACCCGCCAAGGAGTGACTGCCTCGCCTGTTCGGCCCAACCGACAGGTCCCGCCGATGCCGACCCGATCGATGCCGATGGATCGTCGGCAAGTAAGACTCCTTGTCTCGGACGTTGCCCGGGTGCACTTGGTACGCCGGCGCTAGCACCTCTGTCGAAGCCCTTGCCGAACTGGTCGCGGAGTCCGGCGAACGGCGTTTTGGCGAGCCCGCCCACGCCGGCTGCTGCCGCGCGACCGGCACCCCCAGCTGCTCCAAGAGCACTCGCCGCATAGCCTCCCCCAGTTCCTGCCATTCCGGCGGCCGCACCACCCGCGACGACACCCGCACCGCGGGCACCTGCGCCGAGCAGCGCTCCGCCGCCGCGTGCGATCGTCGACGCCAGACCGCCGATGCCGCTGACCATCATTGCCCCGGACATCATGTTCTGCGCCACGCCACCGGCGCCGAGGGATGGGCTTCCGGCCAGCAGCGATGCCGCGAGGCTCGGCGCCGTCCAAGCGAACAGCATGATGGTGCCGCTTGTAAGGAGGAGCGCCCAGAGCTCGTTGAACTTGATCTCGGGGCCGACGAAGCGGACCGACGCCAGCGTGGGCTGGACCATCGCCATGATGAAGGCGAGAACCATGAGCTTGATCGAGCAGGCGACGACCGCGCCGATCGCCTTCTCGGACAGGAACCGAAAATGGGGCGATACGCCGAAGCCGATCAGCACGCCGGCCAGAGCGGAGATCAAATAGAACTCGACGACCGCCAGGAAGATCTGCACGGCCATGAGCAGGAACGTCAGCATGATGGCCATGTACATGAGGCCGAACACGACCGCGTCGAAGAAGTCGAAGGTGCCGATGTTCGAAAGCGCGTGGACGAGGCCATCGGTCGCGGTCGTCCCCATGGCGGCGACCTTGGAAGGATCCAAGAGGACCTGGAAGTTGCCTGGCTGTCCGGCCGCAATGAGGCCTGCCGCGATGAGGCTCTGCGAGAACGCCTGAACGAGCTGGTGGAAGTTGGTGGTGATGTACGTCCAGACGGCGATCTTGAGGAACTTGCCGAAGAGAGCGGATACCTGCTGGCCGCCGTCGAGGGCCAGGTACATGCCCACCAGCGCGATCTCGATGAGCGCGAGCGAACCGAGGACCTTGTGCGCGATCGGCTGCACGCGGTCGTAGGCGGCGGAGTACGCCGACACGAAGGTCGTGAGCGTCGTCGTAAGGCTGTTGAACTCCACTGCCGCTTACTCCGGATCAGGGAAGCCTGTTGAGAACACGGGGCGGACGTCCGCGGTTGGTGTAGCCGTCGAGCCGGCGCTGTTTGCTCTCGCGGATCATGAGCTTCTCGCCCGATCCCGACGCCGCCAGCGCTGCCGTTACGCGCTGGCTCGTCGCCAGAACTTCGACGACGGTGCCGAGCCGGTCGTGGATTTTGGCGAGGCTCTGGTTGATGAGCTGGAGTTGGCGGAGCTCGCCATTCGCACCTTGCGACTGGCGAAGGATGTCCATCATCACGTCGTTCTGGCGCTTCAGGAGATCGATCTGGGTCTGCGCGCTCATCGCCACAAGCGAGGAATTGCTGATCTCGGTCTGCCAGCCGGTGTAATAGCCGTCGAAGTTGGACGAAGGAACGCCACGCCACGCGTTCTTGTCCTTCGGGAACAGGCGATTGAAGTCCGTCTGGACATGACTCGCGGTGAAACCGATCGTCTGCACTTGGCCGGCGAGGGATTGGTAGTTCCAGCGGAGCGTATTGAATGCGTTCACGAGACCGCTGAACGAGGTCGGATCCAGCTGGCGGAGCGTCTGCTCTGTGTAGCGGATCTGTGTCTGTAGTCGGTCGAGCTGATCAGCGAGCTGCACGCCCTGGCTGACGAGCTCCGTCAGGATCGCCGCCAGCTCGGCGACGTCGCCTCCGAACAGATCAGTGCGCGCAGTCCGGGGCGGAGCCAGGACGAGGAGACCGGCGACGAGAGCAGCTGCGAGGACGGTACGGCGGCGAGTGCACATCGCGGCAACTCCCGGGTCACGAGATCAGAGCCTGCCCCTCGCCGCGCGCGGCGCGGGCCCGCTGCAGGAGCGGAACGGCCCATTCCAGTTGTCGAAAAGCCAAGATCTTCGCTGCGCGCTCTTCCGGGTCTGCGATTCGCTGCAGATCATCGAGGAAGCGCTGGTCGGCGGGGTTCGACATGCCAACGAACGCGAGGGTGATCGGCCCGAGGTCCAGCCGGAAGAGGCGCTGGCCCTTGACCGACTTGTAGTAGTAGTCGGCCTTCTTCGTCGCCCGCGCGAGGATCGAGATCTCCGTGTCGGTGAGGCCGAACGACCGATAGACAGAAGCGAGCGCGGGCGTCTGAGCCTGCTCGTCGGGGAGATAGATCTTGGTCGGGCAAGCCTGGAGAATCGTCTGGGCGATCGGGCTGTTCGCGGCGTCGGCCACCTCTTGAGTCGCGAACACTACGTAGACGTTCTTCTTCCGCAACGTCTTGAGCCAGCCCTGCAGTCGGGTCACAAATGTTGGGTGGCGTAGGAACAACCACGCCTCGTCGAGGATCAACAGCGTTGGGCGGCCGTCGAAGCGCGCCTCGATGCGGTGGAACACGTAGTCGAGCGCGGGCGCGACCGCCTCCTCGCCCATGCGCATCAGCTCGCCCATCTCGAACATCTGCAGGACGGATGACGAGTCGACGGAGTCGCGGTCCGCGTCGAAGATCTGGCCGTAGTTGCCGCGCACCGTATAGGGGTAGAGGGCGGCCTTGAGTTCTGGCGTGAGAAGGAAGCTCAGGCCCGAGATTGTCCGGTGCTCGCGACGAGGGTTGCTGGCAAGGCTTGCGAGTGCGCTGTCGATGTACTCCTTGAGCTCAGGCGACGGACTCACTTTCTGCTCGGCAAGCAGGTGCTGCACGAACTGGGACGCCCAGACTCGCTCGACGGGATCGTCGATGTCCCGGAGGGGCTGAAACGAGGTAGCCGCCTTCTCATTCCCCGGTTCGTAAATGACGCCCTCGAGAGCCAGCGTGAGCGCCCGGGCGCTCTTGTCCTTGTCGACGATGATCACCTGGGCATTCGGGTAGCGCAGGAATTGGATCGCCAGCGTGCCGAGAAGGGTGCTCTTGCCGGCCCCCGTCGGCCCCACGATGAACGTGTGCCCGACATCCTGGACCGCCAGATTCAGCCGAAACGGCGTCGACCCCGCCGTGGAGCAATAGACGTGCGCCGTTCCCACGCCGGCGTGCTCGCGCAGGTGCTCGTTCTGCTCGTCGCCGGCCCAGACCGACGACAGAGGCATCAAGTGCGCCAGGGTCGCAGTGCTGATGGGCGGCCTGCGAACGTTCGCCCACAGGTGGCCCGGCAGCGTGCCGAGCCAGGCTTCCTGCGCGTTCAGCGACTCTTCTCGCACGACGAAGCCGGTCTGCTGGATGACCTGCCGCACGGCTTGGTTCTTCCGCCGGGCGAGATCGATGTCGCGGTCCCAGACCACGATCGTCGACGTCAGGTACCCGTAGCTGACAACGTCGTTGCCGACCTCCTCCAGCGCGCGATCGACGTCGCCGGCCTTGCCAGCGGAAGCGTTATCGACGAGCGCCGACTCCTCCTTCGTGATCGTCTCCTTGAGCAGCGTCAGCAGGCTCTTGCGCCCCTGCCAGAAGCGACGCCGCGCCTTCTCGAACTCACGCTGCGCCTCCTCCTTGCCGAGGAAGATGTAGCGGGTCGACCAGCGGTACTCGATGCCGAGGTGATTGAGCTGGTCCAAGATCCCGGGCACCGTCGATCCCGGGAAGCCGGTGATCGTGCAAGCCGGCACGAAATGGCGTCCCAGCATCGGAATGTCGCCGGGCGTGAATGCTTGGTCGGGAAGGAGCGCGTCGAGGTAGGCCGGCACTTCCGGCAAGTGGACCGGGTGACGGTTGGTCGAGATCGTGCTGTGTAGGTAGGTGAGCGTCTCCTCGTCGGAGAGCTCCCGGACATCCACGAATACCCCGGCCATGATGTCGAGGATCTCGCGCACGGTCTTGCCGAAGATCGCGAGGTCGCGACGGTCGTCCAGGCCATCCTCCGCGGCGGCCGTTAGCTGCCCGCTCCCGTTACCTCCAGAGAACAGCCGAGCGGCCCTGTGTTCGGCCAGGGTCGGGAGCTGCCAAGCGAACGTCAGGTAGTAGCTGCTCTCGAAGTGCGTGCCGCTGCGAAAGTTGTGGCGGCGCTCGTAGTCGACCAGCCACGCCGCGGGGTGCGGCCACGTCGATGATGGGTAGTTGTCGGTCTCGAACCGCTGGGCCTCGACGAAGATCGCCCACCCGCTGGACAGCCGCTTGAGCGCGTTATTGAGGCGGAACACCGTCGCCACGAGCTCCGGCCGACCCGACGCCATCAGGTCGGGTCCACGGAACGCGACCGTCTTCTGCAAAACCTCGTTCTTCTGCAGGACCACGCCCGGCGCGACCAGTCCGTACCAGGGAAGCCAGTCCGGGAGTCGATGCGTGGGTTCGCGATATCCCCTGAGCGAAAACATGGTCATGCCCTCATGGCTCGAGCCGGTTCTGGCCATCGAGCGCGCGGAATAGCACCGGGAAGAAATCGGGATCTTTGCGCGTCAGGTAGGCAGCCGCGACGTGGAGCGCGAGGCCAATCGCGAAGAACCAGTACTGGTTCAAGTTGAAGACCAGCGCGGAGGTCGTCGTCCAGAGAAGGATGGCGAGCTTGCGCGGCACGCCCGCGAGCAACGTCGGCTCGGTGAGCGCGCGATGCACGGGCCAGGTGTAGCCGTCATCGCCGGTCATGGCCGCGTCAGAGGATGAAGCCGCCGCTCGATCCGAAGAACGAGAGCCAGAAGGTCCGCGCGCTGAACGCGATTGACAGGCCGAGCCCGATAATCAGCAGCTTGCGCGCGCCTCCGCCGCCTTCACTCAGGCCGATGCCGATCCCGCACAGCACCATCGCGATGAGGCCGATCGCCTTGGCGACGGGGCCGCTCAGCGAGTTCGAAACCTTGTCGAGCTGGCTCTCCCAGGGCAGCCCGGCGCCCGCGTGCGCGACGCGTGCCATGAGCAAGCAGAGCGAAAGTCCGAGCCCCGCTCGGAAGGAGGTGGTCTTCGGTAGGGCGCGACGGAAAGAAGTGAGCGTCATGGATGGTCCCTTTCTGGTGTATTCGTTGGATCCACTCGGGCGCGACGGGCACGAGTTGCGGTTGTCCGGGCGCGGCGGGCGCGAGCGCTCCCGCGCCGCCGCTCGGTGACCTACGGGGCGGACTGATCGCCTCCAAGCTGCTCCTCCGCGCTCCTACCGCGATCGTCCGGCCTCCGGACCTGGATGGTGGTGTCCGGGCCGACCGGGACGTAGCTGAGCTTGAGGTTGATGGACTCGTCGTCGTTGACGAACGCCGTCCCGATCCGCGTCCAGATGTTAAACGTCTTGCCGGGCTCGTTCCGATCGTCGCGTTTCTCGATCCCGAAGACGTGCAGGACGCTCTTCTTCTTGTTGCTGTCAGTGGCCATGGTGGTCTCCTTTCGACCCGGTTTGCCGGGCCGCGCTGCGAGAGCTGGGGCTCAGGTGGGCGATTCGCGCCCTCGAGACATTCGGGCACTGCGCAGGTGGGTTGCGGCGAGGTACACTCGATTTCGAGCGTGGCCGCGTCGCCTATGCCGCAACTCCACGCCACGATCGGACGAATGACCTGAATCTGTGACCAGGACGTAGGAGTGGCTTGATGCGGTACCTGAGGCTCTGGGCCATCGCAATGTTTCTCATGGGCTGCCCCACGCGCGCGAGGGTTGCGAGCCACGATGGCGGGGACGGCGGTATCAACAGCGACGGCTCCGACGGCTCTACGACCCTTGACGACGGTTCGATTGACGAAGGGGGTAGCCCTTCGATCGCCATTGTCGCGCCAGCATCAATGACCTTTACGAACGCTAAGGTGACGATCGAGGTCCAGATTTCCGGGGGCACCGCGACCCAAGTGCAGCTCCTTCGGAACGACGTGGCGTGGCAGGACATCTCCGGCCCGCCGTTTCAGTTCATCTGGGACACCACGCCAGCGCCAGATGGCGACTACGTCCTCACTGCCTCCGCGACGATCGGTGGAAAGGCGATCACGTCGGAGCCAGTCACCGTCTCCGTCGACCACACGCCGCCCAAGGTGACAGAAGTGACGCCAGCCCGAGGTAGCGCCTCGGTTGATGTCGCCGCGCCGATCAAGGTGACCTTCTCCGAGCCGGTTCTCGCATCAACCGTCAGCGATTCGTCGGTCAATCTCACAGCTGGGGCCGCGACCGTGCCGAGCACGGTAACACTGACGTCCGACCAGACCTCGCTGATGGTGACGATTAGTGATCCCAAATCGCTCGTCTTGCCGGCGAACTTCGCGGCGACCGTCGCCTCAACAATCACTGATCGCGCCGGGAACGCGCTCGCGCCTCTAGACCCAGCCTGGACGTGGACCGTCCCGGCGTGGATCAAGCTTCCCCCGCTGGCGACGCAGATGCCGCCACGACTGGCAGTCGACGCCTCCGGGCGGCCAGTGATCATCTACGTGACATCAGATACGGTGAACGGGAACGGCGTCTTCAACGTCCAGGTCGCCCGCTTCGATAGCGAGGCGTGGGACCTCTCGATGGGCGCGCCGACGGCGAACGTCGACACGGCTCGATATGGGTATTCCATCGCCCTCGATTCGAAGGGACAGCCCGTGATCGCGTGGACGGCATCCGTGCCCGCATTCAGCGGCCCTCTCAAGGTCTATGTGGGCGCCTGGACGGGCTCCGGCTGGAACGCACAATTCCCGCCGCTCGATGCGATCAACGGCGCTTCGACGGATCCAACACTTCCGTCAGTGCGTGTGGATCCGTCCGATCGACCCGTGGTCGCCTGGCGAGAACAAACCGGGAGCTTCCCGACCTACGACGTTTTCGCAGCGCGCTGGGACGGGACCATGTGGAATCGCCTGAACGGGAGCACGGGCTTCATGGGAGGCGCGGGCTTCTCGCAACTTCTCGACGGACCTCAGCTCGTGCTCGACGCTCAAGGCAATCCTCTCTTCGGCTGGTCGGAGGGAAACGGTGTCGGGACCGGCGTGTCCTTCTGGACCGGAACGGATTGGGTCCGGAGTCAGACGCTGCTCCCAGGCTACACGCCCTACCCCGCGGTCGACGCGGCGGGAGCACCCTGGGTCGCGGTCAAAAGCACCGACCTTCACGTCGTCAGATGGGACCGCAACATGTTGAACTGGCCGGAGGCGACATCGGCCCTCACGACGAGCTCAGCTTGGAGCGCTCCCCGGATCGCGCTTTCGCCCGACGGCGCGCCAGTGGTGGCATGGCTCGACACAAGCACCGGCGTGCGGATCGGCGTGGCGCGGTGGACGGGGACGGCTTGGGACACGAGGTTCGGCCTCTTCAACGCCGGTCAAAACCCGCTGAACAACATCGTTCCCGAGCTCGTCGTAGATGCGAACGGGAAGATCTGGGTCGCCTGGAAAGAAGGGACTGCCGCACAGGTCTGGTTGTCGAATTATTGACCTGGCACGGCGTGAACGAGAGGCACGAACCGTGAGCTTGCGCATTCGTCGACAATCTTCGACCACAAGAACTCCGCGTCCACGGCCTTCGCGTCGTGACGACCGATGACGGCGAAGACCAGGAGGCAGTCCGCGGCGCAGCTGAGGTCCGGCTTCTTGAACTTGCCCGTGACTGGGTCGATGAAGACGGGGAATTCACCTTTTTGAGAGCCGAACGAAGCGAGCTTCGCGATGTCTTCTTCGAAGACGGGATATGCGTGGGGCACGAATTTCAGCTCGACGACGGCGACCACTTGGACGTCAGCCACTACCAACATGTCGGGCACGGTCAGACCGAGCTTCTCCGTACGAATGAGCGGCTCGCAGAAGATCGTGTACCCGGGGAGCTCGTCATGAAGGCGTCTGAAGAGGCAAGACTGCAAGATGCGTTCAGAGTTCACGCGCCCGACGTCGTAGTCCGCGCGGACCTGCTTCCAAGCAGCTTGCAGTGCCTCTCGGACGGGGTGGTCGCCCATTGACGGCGAAGATCTAGTAGCGAAGCACATCCGGCTCGCAACGGACGAGGTCGGTCATCGCTCGCTCCTCATGCGACGCCAGCCAGCTGCGGAATGAAGCCACGCCTCCCCTGGTCGTTTCCCGTGAAGAGCACGACGTTCACATCGCCGAGGTCGTCCTCGCCGGGCAGCTGCTTGCTGTTCTCAATGATGATGACCTGCGCCTCCACGAAAGACGCCTTCACGCTCTCCCAAAAGTGCTTCTTGATGTCTTGCGGGAACGACGACTCGTCTGCGTCCGGCTCCTCGTAAACGAGCAACGGCGAGTCGATGAGAACGAAGTTGGGAAACGGTCGCTCGTCCTCCACGCAGAGCCGCAGGAGGGCGAGATTGAACGCGGCCCGCGTGATGGCCCGCACGCCCTTGCCGTGGCTCTTTCGCGCACGGCCGGAGATCACGACGTCCTGGTCGTTCTCGCTGAACGAGACCCGGTCAAGATCAGGGAAGCGCCACGCCTTCAGGAGCGCCTCGACCTCCTTGCTGAACGGGTCGGCCTGTGCCGTGCTCACCGCCGCGCCAGCAACGTCGGTCTTTTCCTTTTTCCTGGGCTTGTTCTCCTCTTCGAGGAGTTCCTCGAGCTCCTGCACACGGTCGAGGAGATCGATCGCATTTCGACAGGTCTCCGCACGCGCCCGAAGGTCGTCGACCTTCTTGGCCGCAACATCGACGTGCTGCTCCAGCAACGCCTTTAGCTCAGCGGAGACTGCGTTGAGCTCGCTCTGACGGGTGTGGAGTAGCGCTTGGAGCTGCGCGACCTCAGTTGCGGTGGCAGCCCGGGTGGTCTGCAGGTCCTGAAGCAGCTTGAACGTCTTGGCCGCCTCGGCCCTGCACGCCTGGGAGACGTCCGCCGGCGCGGGGCGCGATTCACGATGAGCGTGGTCGTGGTGTTCGGCAAGCGCGCCACATATCGGGCAGCGCTTCTCCTTAAGTTGGTCGAGCCGCACACCAGCTTCGGCGACGGTCTCGAGCCGTCGAAGGTCCGACAAGTACTGCTTCTGCAGCAGGTCGAACCGCGTCTGCAACTCCGACAAGACCGCGAGTTTTGACTCGGCTGCCCGAAGCGCTGACCAAGCCGTGCTCCGCTTCACTTGCAGCGGCACAATGCTGGTTTGGGCGGCGTTCCGCTCTGCGAGGGCAGTTTGGATCGAGGCTTCGACTCGAGTGAGTCGGGCCCGTTCGTCGATGAGCGTGCCCACTTCACCGAGAGCGGCGAGGCGCTCGCGCGCGTTCTTTAGCAGCCCGTCAAGCAGCTCGACCTTCCCAGCCTGCCGACCCTTCGCAACCTTGGGGTCTTCCTTCGCGATGATCGAGGAGTCGTCGGTACCCGTGAGCAGGAGCCGAAAGACGCCGCTCTCGACGGTCTTAGACGTAAACTGCCCGCTCAAGACGGGCGAAGTCTCCTTGATGACCGTCTCTTCGTCGATGATAACGAGCCGGGCGATGTCGCGGAAGCTGAGTGGGCGGGTCTTGCCCTGCTCGTTTGTGCGTAGCTTCTTTGTTCCCAGCCCGGACAGCTCGAGAAGGAACTGCGAGACCGTATCCTCGTTGCCCCCCTGGTGCTTCGCAGTGAGCACGCGGTCGGACTGGCCAACCGTCTTGCAGAGGACCTCGCCGCCTCGCAGACTCCTTTCGAGCGTGTAGACGCGCGGATCGTTGTTGGCCTCAATCTCCAGGACGACGGAGCTATAGCCCTCCGCCTCGGGGATCTCCTTCGGCCGGTCTCCACCTCCGAGCGCGTAATCGAGGCACTGCGCGATGAAGCTCTTGCCACTGTCGGAGGGCCCCGCAATGACGTTCAGACCACGCGTGAACTTGACCTCCGCGGGCTCTTTCCCCGAACCGGTGAGAGCCAGTCGTCGAAGAGCGAATCCGAACCTCACGAGACTTCCTCGGTCCAGAGAACGGACTCCATCGACAACTCGGCCCCCCACGTCCCGATGCGGGCTCGCACCATCGCTTCGAGCGCAGCGTCATCGAGTAGCCCGAAGCTTTCGACGACCCAGTCAGCCCGTTCGCGAAGCCGCTTGAGATAACCAGTACTGAGCGTGTCGAGGAAGTCCGCGGACTTGTCGGTCGCCGCGAAGAAAATCCCCCCGTCCTTGAAGACACGCTCGACGAGTCCTCGGCTCTCGTAGAGCGTGAGCCCCTCTTGAAGCACGCCGCGACGGACAAGAATCTCGCCACCGCGATGAGGCGTCTGCGGATGCAGCCCTTCGGGGCCACCCTCGATGTCGTCGGAGTGGACGAGAAAGTAGTCGAATACGACGAGCCGCTGCAGCGCATACGCTGACGGGAACGCGGTCGTCAGAACGCACAGCGCGCGCAACCCGATCTCGACGGGCCCGTTGAAGGGCGAAACGAACCGCCTCGGCGTCTCCGTCGTCACTTCACCCACCGGACCTTCCCGTCGTTCGCGAGTTGATGGCAGATGCCACCCCGGTCACGGTTGTGGATGCGGCTGCTAAGCGCGTGGGTCGTGAGCGGTAGCGTACGCGCCGTCTTCACCACCGCGACGACTCGACGATAGCCATCCGCGTGCTCAGCACGCAGGTCGTCCTTGACGCCGGAATGCACCTCATCTTGGAGCTTCTCGAACTCACCCGGAGGCAGCGTGTCGCGGGAGAACGTGCGCAGCCCCTCGGCGCTGTAGAACTCCACACGCGCATCGCTGAAATGCTCGCGCAAGTCCTCCCGGCCATCGAGACCTGCGTCGACGTCCTTCATCTCCTGCTTGAGGTAGTCCGCATACGCGCGCCGAAGCTCCCTGACGAAGACGGTCTCGTTGCCGGCAGGAACAACAGGCGGCGTGAGTGGTTCAGGGCGCTGAGGAAGCCCACCCCCGAACCGCGCCGCGTACCACCTCGTCTTGGCATGCGCTTCGATGATGCGCAGCACGGGAGTGGCCTGGAAGATCGTGAAGTCGAGGCTTTCGATGTGCGCTTTCATGGCGGCATCGCATTCGACGATCTCAGTCTTCGTGATGCCCACCCGACAGTGGGCGTCCCACTGCTTCAGCAGCTCGCTCCGTAGCTCCTCGGGCTTCTTCAGAAGGTTCGACAGCTTCGTGCCAGCACCTCTCGGCGCGATGAAATAGTAGCGACGTGGATACACGTAGTCGCCACGCTTCGTGTAGTACGCGAGCTTCCCCAGCTCGAGCCAGACGTCACCGGGCTTCAGCGAGTCGTCGTAGTGCTTGCATTGGTAGTTGTCCCAGGCGCCGCTGCCGCCCTTCACGATGGCGATGACGTCGCGCCCCATGTCGCCTGCGCCGCCGCACCGCTCGACCAGCTCGTACTCGTCGCGCAGTGAATCAACCCACTCTTGGACGAACAGCTCCCACTGCTTGTCGCTGAACAGCTTTATGCGGTCCTCGGGATGAACCGGCTGTCCCGACGCCACGACGTCCGCAGCCAGCCCAGGCGGTGGCGCCTGGGGTGGCGGGATCGGAACGGGCGGCGGGATCTTCTTCATGGTCGGTAGTACTGCCGGATGTAGCCGTATCCGTGCGCTGGAATCGCCACTGGCCGCGCACCTTGAACGCCGGGATCTCCCCCCTTCTGAACCGTCGCGTAGACGGTCTTGTCCGCGACCTTGAGCAGGGCCGCAACCTGGACCGTCAGTATCTCTTCGCTCATTCGCTCGCGATCTGGGTGGCGCAAGGCAAAAGCTTCCAGGCGATTCCAGAGTACGGCCGCGGATGGGGCATTGGCGAGACGAATCCTCGGCGATCGCGCTCGGCCGCAGCCCTGACGAATGAGCGGCTCCTCAGGTTCTGCGCCGACCTGGCAGGGCCCGGATCGACGACAGGCAGAGGGTCGGCGGGGGTACCGGAGTTTGGCCGCGAGCATCCGCCCCGACGCATCGGTGATTTCACTCACCGGCGTTGGCTTCACTCGACAGGTACGAGGCTTGATCCCTCGGACGACGAAAGGCGCGAATGCCGAGATGTCGCAAATCCCCGGCACCGCTTGCGCCTGCGAGGGGATCGGTTGACCGTGAAAGTCGCCACGGCCGCGGCGCGGCCGCAATCCCGCCCGTCCTTGACCTGAACAGATGTTCCCTGATACGTTTGAGCCTTCTCGATAAGGGGCTCGCGGTGCGGCACGTCTACTTCTCGTTCCACTACATGGACATCTGGAAGGCGAACCAGATCCGAAACAGCGGGATCGTGTTCGGGGCGAAGTCGGCGGGATTCGCTGATCGCTCGCTATGGGAGGAGGCGAAGGAAAAGAACCAGCGCGCTCTCGAGCGGCTAATAGATGAAGGTCTCGAGGGCACGTCGGTCACGGCGGTGCTCATCGGCTCGCAAACCGCTTCACGGCCCTGGGTGAGGTACGAGATCAACGAGAGCATCAGGCGTCGGAACGCCCTCCTTGGCCTGCACATCAACAAGGTCCCCGACCGCAAGGGGGGAACGGCGCGCCGCGGTCGAGTTCCCAGTCTATTGAACGAGCATGGCGCCCCCACTCACGTCTGGTCGACGGCGAAGGACTTCGGCGAGTGGGTCGAGGAAGCATGGCGTAAGCAAAACGAAAAACCGGGATTCATAGACCGAATCGCTCGGGCGCTCGGGTTCTAAAGACGTGTCCGTCATCGATCGAAAGACCCTGCTCTCCAATTTCCAACGCGAAATGGACTCCGATACCGTTGCGCTCTTCCTGGGTGCTGGAATGTCGCGGGCGTCGGGATTCGTCGACTGGAAGGGCCTCATGCAGGATGTCGCGGAGGAACTCGGGCTCGACATCAATCGAGAAACGGACCTCATCGCGCTGGCCCAATACCACAAAAACAAGCGCAAGAGCCGACACCACATCAACCAGCTGCTAGTGACCGAGTTCACGAAGGATGCCGCGCTCACCGAAAACCATCGTCTGATCGCCTCGCTGCCGATCTCGGCGATCTGGACGACGAACTACGACCACCTCTTGGAAGACGCCTTCCGCGAAGCCCATCGACGAGTCGACGTGAAGAGGCGCGGAGAGGACCTCCTCGTGAGTGTGCCGCGCGCTGACGCAACCATTTACAAGATGCACGGCGACGTCGATCAACCAGACGAAGCCGTGCTCACGAAGGAGGACTACTCGACGTTCGATCAGACCCGCAATCTCTTCAGCGTGCAGCTCCGCGGACACCTGGTGTCGAAGTCATTCCTCTTCTTGGGATACAGCTTCGCCGACCCGAATATCGACTACATCTTGGCCAGGATCCGCGCGCAGCTAGGAGAGAAGAAGCGGGATCACTACTGCGTCATGCGGAAGGTCACCAAGACCACCGATCTGACGGACGCGGAATTCGAGTATCAGGCACGCAAGCTCGTCCTTCGGATCGAAGACCTGCAGAACTACGGGATCCAGACGCTTCTGCTCGACGACTACGCAGAGATCACCGACCTGCTACGCGAGCTCAAGCGGCGGGCAGTCCGGAGGAACGTTTTCGTCTCGGGCAGCGCACACGACCCTTCTCCTCTCGGCCGGGACGCTCTCGACACGTTCGCGCGGTCACTCGGACGCGAACTCATCAAACGCGACTACAACCTGATTTCCGGCCTCGGGCTCGGCCTTGGCGGCGCGGTCACGATGGGGGCTTTGGAGCAGGTATTCTCGGCACCTGGCTCGCAGCTCGATGAGCGCCTCACGCTGCGGCCGTTCCCGCAAGTCGCGCCTTCGTTGGGAAGCAAGGAAGAGATCTTCGAACGCTACCGGCAGGAAATGATCTCACGTGCCGGATTCGCAGTGTTCATTGCGGGGAACAGGCTCGACGAACCTAGCGGACAGGCAAGAGAGGCGGTCGGAGTGATCCGCGAATTCGAGATCGCGATTGAGCGGGGCGTCTATCCGATTCCCATCGGCGGCACGGGATGGGCGGCCAAGACGCTGAGCGAAAGGGTCCTCGCCGACCCGACCAAATACTTCGGCGACTTTGGACCGGCGGTCCGGGGAAAGCTGGTGACGCTCGGCGAGGCTGATGCGGGCGAGGCGGCCTGGCTCGAAGCGACAGTCGGCATTCTAAAGACTATTGCGCCGAAGTGACGGCGCAGGGAGGCGAGACGGCCATGGCACGAAGGGTGTTTTTCAGCTTCCATTACGAGATGGACGTGTGGCGCGCGAGCATCGTGCGCAATTCTGGTGTGGTCGAAGGTTCGGCCGCTGCTGGCTTCCAGGACGCCTCTCTATGGGAAGAGGCAAAGAAGAAAGGCGACGCAATGATTCAGCGCATGATCGACACCGCGCTCAATGGCACAACGGTAACCGCTGTCCTCATCGGTGCTGAGACCTCGTCCAGACTCTGGGTTGACTATGAGATCAGAAAGAGCGTCGAGCGGGGCAATGGGCTGCTCGGCATCTACGTCGAGCAGATCAAGGGCAGCGACGGCAGAACCTCTTATCGCGGCGCGGTGCCGAGCCGATTGATGAGTGCCGGTGCGCCCGTCTACGAATGGAATGGCTCGAATTTTGGCGGATGGGTGGAAGCTGCGGCCCGCAAAGCGGGCCGGTAAGCGACCAGCTCGCCGAGACTCACCGCCACCCGCGCTCGGCCAGGCTGACGTACCCACCCGCGCCAACGACAACGTGGTCGAGCACTGGGATCCCGCACATCTCGCCGACCTCGCGCAGGCGAGCGGTGAGTTCGATGTCCTGACGCGATGGTGTCGGATCGCCCGACGGGTGGTTGTGACAGAAGATCACCGCCGCGGCACCCGCCTTGATCAGGGCGCGGAAAACGTCGCGGGGGTGGACCTCGACGCCGGTGAGGCTGCCACGAGCCATCATCGAGTCCATGACCACGCGATGGCGGACGTCCATAGCGATCGCCCAGAACTCCTCGACGGGGACGCCGGATAGGCGCGCGCGCATGTGCGTCCAAACGTCCGACGAACTGGCGAGCCGCTTCCCCATCTGCGGTCGGGAACCGATGCTTTGGCGTGCCAGCTCGAATGCGGCGCGAACGAGTCGCGCTCGGTTGCGCGGAACGGCGGCGGCGACCAGGTCGGCCTCGGAAGCATAGGCGAGAGCTTCGAATCCGCCGAGATGGACGAGGATCGCACTGGCGCGTTCCGTGGCGATGCCGAGAACGTCGGCAATGAGTCGCGTGGTCCGATCGGCTCCCCCCGAGGATCGTCGTCGAACAGTGCTGGTAGCGTCGGTGAATGGGGCATTGGTCGGCGTCGTGCTGGGCGTGTCGCTTTGGCGGATGGGGACAATCTCGGGATCCTTCATGGCTCGGCTCCTCCTGCGGTTGGCGTCGGGACGCCGAGCCGGGAGCGCCGCCGGCTCCCCGGGGACCGAGGGCCGCGTTTTTGGGGGGTACCCGCGCGCGGGGGGAGCCGAAAAGGCAAGCGCCCGAGGCCCGCATCGCGGGTTTGCGCTGGGGCGCCGAGCAGAGCGACCGCGGCCCGACGCTGGCCGCAGGAGGAAGAGACTGAAGGGGTTGCCGAATGTCCCTCCTCGCGATGCTGTCGCGCGAGGGTTACGAACTAACCGAGCTTCAACTCGTCGAGTACGAGTTTCGCACCATCGCACCTTCGGTGCCCGGCCTTGAGGAATGCGCTCAGCCCCGACGGACAAGTAAGACCATGACGTTCCACCAGTTGAGCTAGCAGAGGTTTGCTCGGAACGTGTAGCGGCTTGGCCACGAACCGGCAAAGCGCCGGCGCCGGCTCGGCGCTATTCTTGGTGACTGCGAGCAAGGCGGAAGCCAAGGAAATTGCGGCGAATGCCGGGTGAATAGGCGCTGCGATACGCTGCGCGGAGGTTCCTGGCGTCATTGCTCCAAGCTCCACCTCGGTTAACCCGCTGGGAGCCGGTATCAGGTCCAGAAGGATTGGTTGCGGCGGCGACCTGGTAGGGTTCGAACCAATCACCACACCACTCCCAAACGTTACCAAGCATGTCGTACAGGCCCCATGGGTTCGCTTTCTTCTGGCCGACTAACGGCAGTTGGCCAAGGCTGTTCGCCTGGTACCAAGCAATGTCGTTCAGGACCGGGTCGGTGGTCACGCCGTGCAAATTCCCGGCGTACGTCGCCGTGGTCGTTCCGGCACGACACGCATACTCCCACTCGGCCTCCGTCGGTAGGCGCCCTCCGGCCCAGCTCGCGAAGGCCACCGCATCGTCCCACGAAACGCCAACGACCGGCTGGTGAGCGTGGTTAAAACTACGATTGGCCCAGTGCTTGGGCTGCTGCGCTCGGGGATTATCCTGCAGGAACCGCACGTATTCTTCGTTGGTGACTGGATACCGCCCCAACAGGAACGGCAACACCGTTACTTCGTGCTGACCCTCGTCGTTGTCCCAACGCCCTACTTCACCTCTGGGGGAGCCCATGACAAAGGTCCCTCCGGCGATTGGCACGAGCTCAACGCCGCCCTTCTCGGTTACGACCAGACCGCTCGCGTCCGCGCGCGCAGAGATGCGGATCCGGGCAACCCCCTGCACCATGCTCCTCTCGGCCGCTACCAGTTCGTCCTTGGCGCCCATCAGCTCCAGCATCTCGAGCGCCGCCGTTTGCCGCTCGAAAAGATCCGGATCGGCGCCACCGCCTTGCCTAAGGATCTCCACGAAGGGCTCGGGCGAAATCTCCGCCGCCTCTTCCAGCAGCATCCTTCGCAGTGCGGGCGCCGCCCCGAACGCGGGCAGCGCTACCACGGCGCGCATCAGCGGATCGAACAGAGAAGGGTTCCCCATGCTGACCAAGAGCAACAGTACTTCTTGCCACCAGCTGTCGCCGTACCGGCCCGCCAGTTCAGCGTAGACAGCCTCCGCGTCGCCGCCCGGCTCCAGCGCCCGGCGCCGCAGCTCGCACGCGGTGAGATATTCCTGGAAGCCCAGATGCATGAACCCAAATTCATCCGCGCCCCATCCCGTCAACAACCCGCTCTCGTCCCGCACGGTGCGCAGGAACGCAGTGCTGTCGCCGCTTGTCCAGCGCACGGCCTTGAGCGCCGGTTCCAGAACAGCCGCCAGCGCCGCGGCCGGCGCGCGTGTGCGTCCATTCTCTCCGTGCAACCAGGCCGCCACAGGCTGGAGAGCTCGCCGCCCCTGCTCGGCCGACACGTTCACGGCCAGCTCCTTGCCCTCGCGCCAGCGTTCGAGCAGAACGTCGACACACTCCTCGTAGAGACGCACGCGCCCCTTCGGCAATACGCCCCGATCCCGATGCACTAGACAGAGGTTCGCGAGCAACAACGGATTGGAGATCATCTCGGTCAGCCGCGTCGTTCGAAAATCCCGCGTCGCCAGCGCTGCGATCAGCGCGTCGGCCCGCTGCCGGCCGATCTGCTCGCCCGAGGACCGGTCGGCCGCCAGCCCAGTCTCGACAATGCGGTACCAATTGCGGACGAATGTGTCCCTCTGGTCAGGATCCAGGGGACGCACGTGCAACTCCAAGAACTTAGCGTCGAGGCGCACCTCAGCCCGATCTGCCCCCTGCGCGCCGTATCCCGCGAACCGACATGTCACGACCGGCACGCAAGTAGAATGCGACGTGAACACCCGCTCGATCCAGCGCGCTACTACGGCTCGCCGGCCAGGGTCCGCCACCTCGTCGAGGCCGTCGAAAAGCAGCAGCAACCGGCCGCGCGCCAACAAGCGCTTGCCGAACCCGGGCTCAAGCCCCAGCTGCGCGTCGATCTGGGTCTCGATGAAACGGTCGATGGTCGTGGTTGGATTGTCTAGCCGGCGGAGCGGCAGAAACACGGGCACCAAGTCCGCGTCCAGTCCCAGTGACACGCTCCCTTCGGTCAGGCACCAGATCAGTAGCCGCTTGAGGTGCGTCGTTTTGCCTGACCCTGGATCACCGAGGATCACCAGACCGCGGCGATGAAGCTCGCCCGCCCGGCGAAACGCATCGGTCAACGCGATTTCATCGTGACGAACGCCGAGATCGCCCCCGTTACGGAGCTTCCGATCAGCGTCGGTCGCGTCGGCAAATGCCGCCTCGCCACTGCCGCGCAAGTCGATCATACCCCGCAGGGGGACATAGAGCTCCTTGAGATCGATCGGGACCCGCAGTCGCGTCTTGAAGCCGGCGATCGCGATCATCCCGTGCTCCTCGAGAAGGGCCGCACGGTATCTCGCCAATTCGCGATCGAAGGCGTCGACCGGATCTCGAGGCGGGACCACCTCGATCTCTTTCTTGGGTCCTTCCTGATCGCGATGCCGCCATTTTATGAGCGCGTCGAGTACTGCCCCATGCAGCGTCTCTTCCTGGAAGGGTGCGGCTGGCATCTGCTCCTTCGCGAAGTGCGCTTTGAACTGCTCGAGCTTGTCGTGCTTGGCGCCCGCGCTGGGTGGCGCATCCATGTCTTTCGTCGTGAATGGCAACGAGGGATCGATCTGAAACATCAATCGCGGGCGGCCAGCAGCCTTCGCCGCCTCATACTCCAACCAGGTGATGGACCTCTCCTGCCCTGGCGCTTGTCCCTCCGGCTCCCAGCCATAGCGATGAGCCACGATGCCGACGAACACATCGCAATCGGCCGCGCGCCGCTTGCACTCGGCCACTGTCGGGTGGTCGGACGCCTCGAAAGTCTCCATTCCCACCGCGATCATCTCCGCCCGCTCGATCGCATCACGTACCAACCTCCGTCGCTGTTGGTTGTCGAGGTAAGTACTGGAGATGAAGACCCGAATGCCCCGCGACTTCGCCACCATTTCGCTATCGATGATCAAACACCTGCTCGCGGGAGCACGCAAGGGGACCCGACGGAGCGCCGCGAAGCCTCGAAGACCAGCGCGAGGAGCTCCGCGACGTCGCGTCAGTGACAGGCCGCGGTGAAGGCGGGCGAACGGAACAAGACGCAAGACTGACCGCACGAGAAAGCTGGCTGAAGTGGACAGGTCTCGGTGGTCGGTTGCCGTTCGGCCGTCCCGCTGCAGTTCCAGTCGTAGCTTCCGCAGGCGTTCGGGGTCGTGAACCAGGAGGTGAGCGGCACGGCCGGATTGGACATGCTGTCGTTGTCGCAGCAGTCACCGGAAACGGTCGTATACGAAGGCGGCGGATCGGGCGTGGCGTCGCAAAGCGAAACACTGTTGCTAGTAACGCCATAGCCATCGCCGTCGTGGTCGAAGAAATACGTGCGGCAATGGTTGCTGACACAGTCGGCATCGCGCATGCATTCTTGCTCGTCGGTGAGCTTGCATCCGGGCGGGGCCGTCGTGTCGTTGGAACACGCTCGCGTGCCTGCACAAGCGGGGATAGCCGACGAATCCTCTGCGCCATAGATCGGAAGGCACGTTCCGAGAGCGATCGCTTGGTTGCACGAGTGGCAGGGGGCGGAGCAATCGGCAGCACAGCAGACCGAATCGACGCAGAACTGTGACGTGCAGTCCGCCGGCGTCGTGCAGGGAGCGCCGATGGGGGCGAGCGGATGGACGAGCACGCAGGACGGCGGACTCGAGGTGTCGTCGGAGCAGACCCGGGTTCCAGTGCAGGCCGGGTTCGCGAACACGTCCTCAGCTCCGAACAGGGGCGAACACGTTCCTTGCGTAGCGGGTTGATCGCATGAGAGGCAGGGTGTCGTGCAGGCGCTGTCGCAGCAGACGGAGTCGACGCAGAAGCCTGACGCGCAATCCGCAGAAACGTGACAGGTAACTCCGAGCTGAGCTCTTGGCTCCGACCCAGAATCGACCGATGGAGCGTCGTCCGGGAGGGCATCGAATTCGGAATTGCCGTCGAGACTTGCGTCATCGACTGAGCGAGCTTTCTTCATACAGCCGGCGACGGGTATGACCAGGACGAGACCGACGAATGCGGATAGCAGACGACGATGGGTTCGCATGGGTACTCCTTTCGGGCGAGGGTGTCGAGAGCGCGATAGCCGCGTGGGGAATGCGAAGAGCGAGGCGCGCCGAGAGGCGCGTTCGGTCAGCGGACAGGTCAGGCGCGCGCGTAGGCGCCGCCTCAGCGCTGGAGACGGCCTCCTCGCTGCTGACGGGATCGTTCGTGGCGCGCCTCGAGCTGGACCTGATCATTCCAGCGGGCACCGAACTCGGGCTGCGCCCGCTCCATTTTGATCTGCGGAGCCAGGTTTCGGATTTCGCTCGCGAGCTGGCGCCCCGCCTGATCGCGTCCGCACGCGACTACGACCGCCATCCCCGACGGCAGGTCGGCGAGGAGGTGAGCGATCTGCGTCTTTCGCGAGGGAGTGAGCTCGCTTCCCACGGCGAGATAGCAGGCGTCCCGCTCACCGCGCACCTGTCCGTAGCTGAGACCGTCGATCGGACGCTCGACGATGACGAGTTTCCTGTCAGTCGGCTTGTATCGGCTTGCCCAGATTTCCGTGGGCTCTGAAAGGATGCGACCGACGGCGACGGATCCGCCCTCCAACGAGCCGATGCGCCACTCCGGCAACGTCGCCGTTCGAAGGCCGAGGCGGGCGAGAGCCTTGAGCGCCTCCGAACGCTCGCGGACGGCGAGAGCGTGGCGGGTTTCAGCGTCGACCAGCGCGCGCGGCTTGTCGTGAAGGTGTGCGCGATAGCCCACCGCCTCCGGAACGTCCCGGCGTCGAGAGTCGAGACAAGCGACGACACGCTCGAGCGCAGCAGACCTGGACAACCCCTCGTGGCGCGCCATGTAGTCGGCAACCGAGCCACGATCGCGAGGATCGGTCGCGCTCTTGTAGGTCCAGCCGCGGCGGTCGGCTTCTCTCGCGATCAGCAGGATCTGTCCCGAGCTCTTCTGTGCCATCGCGATATACGCGGCGTTCTTCGCGTCCGCCACCACCTCGTAGCCCCGCTGCACCAAATAGGCGGGCAGGTCGATCTCTTTCGAGAAGCGAGCGAGCAGCTCGTCTTGCGGCGTCGTCGTCATCACGAGCGCTCCATTTGCGTTCTCGCCAACCGGATGAGGCGTCCGTGGACCGACGGCGCCTACCGGGAGAGCCCTTGCGACCGCCGTCGCTGCAGCGGCTCGATCTTCGGCATGTGCAGCTCGGACGAGGTGAATTGGCGCCCATCCCGCTCGTACTGAGCGACGCGCTGCTCGCCGGTGACCTGAACGTCCATGCCCTTCTTGAACGTCTGCACCGCCTCCTTCGCCTTGTCGCCCCAGCACACGGCGTAGTGCCACTTGTTCTGGTCGGGGTCGAGCTTCGCCGTCCCCCTCGAGACCTGGTCGGCGGCGATCAGGATCCGCGTGAACGGCTTCTCGCTGGCAGTGAACTGCAGCTCCGGATCCTTCGCGACCGTCCCCCTGATCTCGAGCGACCGGATCTCGACCTTGGGCGACACCAACTCGCTGACCTCACGGTCCTCGCCGGTGTTCTTGTCCTTGAAGGTCCGGAGCTGGTGCTCGCCGGCGAGGCTGACGATCATGTTCTTCTTGAGCTCGCCCGCGACCTCCTTGGCGCGGTCGCCGAAGAAGAGCGCGACATGCCACTTGTTCTCGGCGGGATCGAGTTTCTGGCTGGCTTTGGAGATCTCGTCAGCCGCGACGAGGACGCGGGCGATGGTGTTGCCCTTGTCCGTGGTGCGCAGCTCGGGATCTTTCGCGACCATCCCCTTGAGCTCGAGCGACCGGACCTCGTACTTGGGGTTGCGGATCTCGCTCGCGGTCCGCGTCGCGCCGTCTTTCTCGTACTCGACGATGCGCTGGTCGCCCGAGAGCTCGATCCGTGTCCCCTTCTTGAGCTGGGCGGCGACCTCCTCGGCTTTCTCGTTCCAGAAGCTAGCCTGGTGCCACTTGTTCTCCTCGGCGTCCAGCCGTTGGCCGTCACGCTCGATCGAGTGAGCTGCGACAAGCACGTTGAGGACCTTCTTGCCGGACTCGGTGGTCCGCATCTCGGGCTCCTGAGCGACCGTCCCGCGGATCACGACGGGCGCGTGCCTCGCCGGGGCGGGGCCTTCGGGTTCGGACTCTGGCGCGACTTCCGTTTCCATGGGTTCTTCCTTGCGAGGTGGTTTTCGAAACGATTGGAGTCAGTCGGGCGGCGCCCGCCCCAGTTGTGGCCCGAGCGCTATAGAGACCGCAGCCGCTGCCCGCGAGAGAAGAGCCCCCACGGGCGGATGTAACCGCCCGTGACGAGGAACCGGTACGCGGTGACGAGCGCGAGCGCCGTGCAGAAGAGCGGCCCGAGCAGATTCCAGGATGAGACCGGCCCGCGGTGAGCCATGAACACGATCGTCGCCCAGGAGAGCATGGCGACCGTGAGGGCGAGGAAGAGCCGTCCGGCCAGGGGCGCGGCGGTGGAGGCGGCGCGCCGGCCCCTGGCCGGGACGATGGTGGTGGAGTCGGCATCGCCATCGGGCGAGCTCGCGCGCGCGGCGCGTGCGCTGGTGTGGATCTTGTCGACGGCGGCGTCGACGTGGCGACGAGCGCGATCGGGCGACGTCGAGAAGGTGAGCGCGGCGCCGAAGGCGGTCTCGAGGAGCGCGGTCGTCGCGGTCCGAGCGTCGAGGCCGTCGCTCTCGGCTTCGACGCGGGCGAGAAGGTCGGCGATCCGATAGCGGAGGGCGTGGACGGGGTCGGTGAAGCTGGCGGGGATCGACTGCATGGCTGTTGCTCCAGGGTTCATGGGTTGTTCAAGAAATGACGGGGATGCCGAAGGACACCCAGGTGGCGATCTCCTGGTAGGAGGGATCGTTCTTGAGGTCGACGAGCGGAGCGCCTGTCGCAGCTCCAACCCGGCGAGCAGTGCTCGCGTATCGCGCGAGTCCATCGATCGTGTCGCGCAGCGCGCCGCAAGCGGCGCCGAGTTGGTAGGTCTCGGCATGGAGCCCGCGGATCGTCGCAAGCAGTTCCACCGCTTCGTCGATGAGCGCCTGAGCCTCCCGAGCGTTCGAGACCGCGTGCGCGATCCGCGCTGTCGCGAGCTGATTCCTGATGGGAATGCCGACGACCGTCGGGCCGATCTCGTCCGGGATCGTAACCGGATCGATGGACTCCATTTCCAGGTCCGCAGCCGCAAGCTCGATCGTCCGGCTGTCCTCGTCGTCGACCGTGGTCGCGTCTCGGGCGCCCCTCCCCGCCGCCCCACCGATCGGGGCGGCGGGGGAGTGGCTGGGGCACGGGTCAGGCGGGCTCATGGGACACTGGCCCAGGGGGGACAGGCTCGGTCGTGATCATCTCGATGGTCGACTCGTCGACTCGGACGGCGCGCGGAACCGCACCCACGAAATCCCGGGCGTCGCAGGCCGCGCCGCCGGTGCCGCCATTTGGAACCACGATGGTGCTCGCCAACCGCCAGCGTTGAATCTCGATTCCGAACAGCGTGCGCCGCAGGCGCGTTTCCTCACGAGGGTCGTCCGAAAGAACCGATAGCTCGGCGAGCGCCGCGCAGAAGCAGCCATTCATTGGAGCCCCCCAGCCGGCACCGGCAACTCGCGGTGACGGGTGACTAGCAGCGAGCTAATTTCCCGCAGCGCGGTGTTGCGGAGGCGCTGCACGGCGTACTTGGAGACGCCGAGTTGACGCCCGAGGTCATGCAACGGAACGTCCCGATAGTAGTGCGCGTGCGTGAACGCACGCAAATGCGGGGGCAGCTTCGCGACCGCGTCGGAAAGCTGCGTGATCAGCTTGCGATAGTCGACGTGCTCAGCCCAATCGTCCTGCGGGCTCCCGTGCTGATCGCCCAGCATCAGGCGCCCGAGTTGCTCGTCGTCCTCGACGCGCACCCGCTCCAACTTCGGCAGGCGCTTGCGCTCGCGGCAATCGCCGAAGGGTCCCTCCTTCCGGAAGCCGTCCCGGATCGCACCGCGAATACGCGGCGACGCGTAATCGGCGAAGCTCGGACCGCGCGTCGGATCGAAGCGCGCCGCCGCCGTCACCAGACCGACGCGCCCGTAGGCCACGAGGTCGTCGAACGTCAGCGGCGGCGGTGCGGAGCGAATCAACTGGGCGGCGATCGACCGCACCAGCGGAAGGTGCGAGCGAATCAGCTCGTCTCGCGACGGAGCGTCCATTGCAGTCTCGGAGGTGGCGGCAGCGGCGGCGGACAGCAGGGCGTGCATCGTGATTCCTTCCTTCCGTGGCGTGACGGAAGGGGGCTATCGCAAACACGGTGCCAGCCAATTTCCTGCGCCATTTCGCAGCCAAGGGCACATGGCCAGACTGGAAAGCCTGTAAATGCGACGTAAAGCAGGTGTAAAGGCTGGGAAGGCTATTCGCCTCGGATCGTGGAGCCCCGAACAGCGTAGAGTTCTCGATGCCGATGTCAGCCATCCGCTTGGTGTCCGTGATCGCCGGCAATGCCGGCTTTGGACAGCCGCCAGCCAACAAGGTCAGAACGCTGATCGGAAAGCGGATCGTCAACTGGACCAGTGCCGCCGATGCTAGTTTGGTCGTGTTCCCCGCGGGTTACTTGAGAGCCGGCGGATCCGGACCTGGGTCGGCGCTCGCGACAGCCGGAAACCTCGTCTCGGCCGCCCGATCGCTCAACGTCGCAATCCTCTTGGGCGTGGATGTCGGTGCTCAGAAGAAGGCCGGCGGCAAGTCCCAGGTTGGCGTCCGCGCATTGAAGGGACAGCTACCCTTCTTCGCAGTCGCCTGGGCACCGGGCATGGTCGCGCCTGTTCTGTGGCGGCAGCGCTCTACGACGAGCAGCAACTGGAGGGGCGTTGCCCATGGCGAATGGGAGCCGCCGCGGGAGATCACGGTGCGCGGCAAGCGCATAGCGGTGGCCTTGTGTGGTGAAGCATTCAGCCAGCCGCTGAGAACCGCCCTTCTCGAACGTCGTCCGAGGCTCTCGGTGGTTCTGATTCCAGCTCACACGGCAAAGGGTTCCCGACACTCGAACGCGCTGAAGTACTTCGGCGAGCGCGACCTGGCCGCCGTTCGTGCCGTTCATGCCCAAAACCGGGCAGACAACTACCTGTGGGTCGGGGGTAAGAAGAGAGCGCCCGTGAAGCGAGGAGCGTTCGGCTCGAGAGATGAGTTGTGGGCCGAAGCAAGTGTCTTCCACCTTTGATCTTCCGCCTCCTCGAATTGGTGTTCGATGACTCACAAGCACATCTGCGCCGGTGTCGAACGCGTCGCCGAGGCCGATTTGAAGCCCACCCGCTCAACCGTTCCTCTCTTGGCGTGGTGGGCGGATCGCGACACAGCGCTGAGCACGCTGGCGGCCATCGATGGCGGCCCGGTTTTCAAAGATGTCGCCGTCTGCTACGAGCATCCCACGATCGTCGGAGGGAAGGGGCGAGGCAAAGCTTCGATGACTGACATTTTCGTACAGCATTCGGACGGCGCGATCGCCATCGAAGGCAAATGGAGAGAACGTCGGTACGCAATCGTTCGTGAATGGTCTCGAAAGTCAGCTAATAGAGCGGCGGTCCTAGAATATTGGCTGGGCCTTATTCGGCCCCTGTGTGCCGGCCCTCCTGCCCTTCTGGCAGACGTCGACGATGTCGTTTACCAGATGCTGCATCGAATTGCCGCCGCCTGCGGCGCCGCCGCCAAGTTCGGGCGAGCTCTCGTCGTCTATCAGGTCTTCGACGGCTACGGACACGAACGCGCCCACAAGTACATCGCGGATTTGGAGCTTGCGGCAAGGGCTTTACGTCCAGGACCGAGACTGCGGCTCGCCCTGCTGCGCGTGCCTGTTGAGGTGACGGATACCTGGCGAGAGCTGGCAGTCGTCGCGCGCCGCAAAGAAGATCGCCCGGGCGTCGTGGCAGAGATCCGTCGACGCATTGGCGACCGTGGCGCCCTCTTCAGATTCGGCTCACCAGACGTCCGCATGATCGCGCCGGAATAGCTATCAGGCGTACTCCATTCAACGTTCAGAACCGGCGCGGTTCTTGAACCGCGACGCGAGGACTTCGGCCGGTATTCCGAGCTTTGTCGAAAGTCGCTTTAGGTCGCCGCCGCAGTCGGCGTAGTGGCGGACGATATCGTCGTACGGAATCTCTAGGACCTGGTGAACCGCAGGATGGTTCTCCTCGATGAGCTTGTAGAACGTCGGCCGGCTCATCCCGAACGCGCGCGCCGCCTCGCTCTTGTTCCAGTGTGCCCGAGTGAGCGCGTCCAGCAACTGCTGGAGGGTGATGTCTTCCCTCTTGGGAGTGCTCGACGAGCGTGACGCAGGTGGCGTGGACGACGGCTTCTCGGCGACGCCCTGCCGCGCGAGGCGCGCGGATCTCGCCAGCTCTCTACGGATGAACTCGTCGACGTCGAGATCGGGGTTGTCGGTGCTCTCCACGACCAACCGCTCGCCGACACCGAGCAACTCGCGGACATTGCCCGGCCAGGGCGCGACCGCGAGGCGGGCGGCGGCGCGCGCAGGGACCCACGGTGCATGATCGGGATCGTCATCCAGCCGGCCGGAGGCGCCGATCTCCGCTAGGCGCTGCCTGAGCAGATTGAAGAAGAGCACGCCAGTGTCGGCCCGGCGCTCACGAAGCGGCGGAATGTCGATGGGGTAGACGTTCAATCGGAAGTAAAGGGCGTCGTCGAACCGCTTGTGCCGAACTTCTTCCTCGAGATCCTTGTCCGTGGCCGCGATGACGCGGACGTCAACCGGCCGCGGCCTGTCCGCACCGACGGGTAAAATCGCCCTCTCCTCGAGCGCCCGCAGGAGCTTCGCCTGGACCTCAGGCGAGGTCTCTGCGATTTCGTCGAGGAACAGCGTGCTTCCGTCAGCCTCCACGAACGCCCCAGCGCGGCTCCCCTTCGCGTCGGTGAAGGCGCCGCGAGCGTGCCCGAACAGATCGGCGTCTGCGAGTGACCCGGACACCCGCGCCATGTTGAGGACGACGAACGGGCGCGCGGCGCGCGAGCTCTCGGCGTGAATCGCGCGAGCGGTTGGCTCCTTGCCGGCGCCCGTCTCGCCACGAATCAAGACGGGGGTGTTCGGGTGGGCCGCCGCACGAAGAATCTTCCTTCTGACATCCTCGATCTCGTCGCTCGCGCCCAGCAAGCCGAGCTCGCGCGACCGCGCCACCGGGAACCGCACGCGGTGCAGGCAGAGGACGACGCGCTTGTTGATTGTGATGACGAGGCCGCTCGCGAGCTCTTCCGCGGTGAGAGTCCGCGGCTGATCGAAGGGCTCGAGATCCACCTCCACCGGATGGGTCGTGTCGCCGGGTCGTATCTCGAAACGCGAGTCAGGCCGCTGAGCGACGACCAGCGACGTCGTCTTCTTCGAGACCGCCCTGTGCTCGAGCCCGCGACCCTTGTTGGAGCCAGAAGCGAAGAAGAGAGGCTGGTCGCGACCGACGATCACCGGACGTCGATCGAGGAGCGACGCCAACGGCGCCGTCTCGCCAACGCGCTGGACGTCCGGATGCGCGACGATCGTGAGGGCTGGCAGCAGCGGGAGGCGGCTCGACTCGCCGGCGGTCGCGAGCGTCCCCAACGTGGAGCCTGTCGTATCTTCTTCGGTCACGCGCTCACCAGAACGGAAAACCGTGCGCGACCAGCAACGCTCGCGCGGACGGGCCGAATAGTTCTCATGGCGATGGCACCCGGACCGCCCCTCCGACTCGTCGATGGGACACTCGAATGGCGACGAGCCGGACGGTACGTGGCGCGAATCAGGTGGCGGTGCGTCGCCGACCCCGAATGGGAGATAGACACGCACCACCACGGATTCGAAAGCTGGCGGCGGGCGGCCTGTTTCGCGAACGGGCTCACCGAGGACGGCGCGTCCGCACTGTCTCTCCATGACGGGGCGTTGATCCTCCATCTAGTGAACGGGCAAGGCGCGCGGATCGAAAACGGCGAGGCCCTGATCTGGCAGCGATTGGAAGGCTCGCGTCCGGCGTTGCCGCAGGAGCTGAGCTTCATCCGCGCGACGATCGGTCCGCGTGAGCTCAGCGCGATGGGCCTCGACGGTCCTTTCAGCGCCGCACAATTCGGCGTCGACGAGGTCGGCGGAAGCGCCCGTTTGGACGTACGCATCGAGGCCGACACCGCGAGGCGTGCGGTGCTCGTGACGCTGAGCAACCCGAGCGGCGGCGACGTCGCGAGCGCGGACCTATTGGAAAGCGGACGCTTCGACGTACCCCGAGCATGATGAAGACTCGTCGCTTGGCACGGCATGCGAGAGTCGAGCACCGGGAGCGCGCTGCGGGCCAGAATCTCGGCTGACACGGGTCCTCGACGTCCCGCCTCTAGAAGCGCCCCATCACGCCGGCCGGAGAGGCCAAGACTTGCGTCTCGCCGTGACGGCTCGAGTACAGGAGATAGCCGCCGCCGACTGACGCTGCGATACCGCCGCCGAGAATGAACCATCCCGGCGTTCGCGTGTCCCACACCCGATCCGAATTGCTCCAGCTGCTATTCCCATCGACAGCGATCCAGACGATCCCCCAGGTCGCGGCGACGACGCCCACGGTGAGTAGCCCGATGCCGGTCCAGCGACGCCCCGTACGCGTCATTGGCGAGATGTCGCCACGCGCGGGGCCGGAGGTGGTCACCAACGGAGCGACGGGCGCAGCCGGCGGCGGATCTGGAGCGAGAGGTTCGAGGGTCGCCGTGACGATCAGCCGCGAGCCGCCCTTCGCGGGTAGAGTTTGGACGAACGGCTTGTGACCAGGGCTCTCCACCTTGACCGTCACGTCGCCTTCGTTCACCCGAGAGATCGTGGGAAGAGGGATCCGGCCGACAACCTTGTCCTCGAGGGTGACGACGGCGCCAGTCGTACCGTAGATCGAGATCTCAGCGGTGTGCGTGCGGACAGTCTGGAGCGTCTGCTCCAATGTCGCCCGGTTCTTCTCGACCCATGGGGTGCTGGACTCGAGGGCTTGCGAGAGATGGTTCTCGGCGTTCACCCAGCGCTGCAGCGTGGCCTCGGCGATGCCCATCTGTGCGAGGGTGCGACCCGAGGGCTCCTTTTCGTGCGCCGCCTGGAACTCGCGGAGCGCGCCCGCATGGTCGCCTTTCTTCCGAAGCTCGACACCCTTGCTGATCAGTTGATCAGCTGTCTCGGGCTCAGCAGCGCTTGCCGCTGCGTCCAGCACATTGACGACCAGAAGTGCGATCAATAGCGAAGATCGGTAGGAGAGCATGCGACCTCACTCGATGATAGGGAAACCATTCTCGTCCCGTAGGATCCGGCGGGAGTGGCGGCGCCGCTTCGGCTCACCCGCGGCTGCGGGGCGCACCGCCTCCGCGGTGGGCGCGATGACGTCCGCAGTGGGCGCGGGGCTCGCTGAAGACGCTGACATTGACGTTGCGTGAACAGGAGCCGGGATCTGGGGCCCCGCGGGAGTTGGCACCGCGTCCGCCGCCGATCGAGGCCCAGCCGCTGCGACAGCCGCGGGGGCGCCCGGGAAAGTGGTGCCGCGCGAAGGCGCTCTCCTTGAAATGCTGATGGCGATTCCGACGACGGCGACGCCCAGGATAGCTGCGGCACTAGCGACGTAGCGGGGGCTGAGCACGCGCCTGCGCAAAGGCGCGCGCGGAGGTGAAAGCGCCGCGGGGGTCGCCGGAGCCTCGAGTGGCTCCGGGGGAGGTGCGCCGACTTGGCCGGTGCCCCTGTGATCGGTGCCGCCGAGCTCGCCGGTGATCGAAATGGAGATCGAGTTCGCGGCGGCGGCGCCACGCTCGGGAAGGGTTGGAATTGGATCCATCGTCGTATCGGTCACCGACTGCGCGTTCAACGCGACCGGCGAGGTTTGGTCGCCTTCGCGCGTGCGTGTCAAATCGACCTGCGTTGCCTGGCGTTCCAACGGCGGGACGAAGATCTCCATAGATGGCGACGGCTCTTTCACCGGTCGCGGGACAGCGGTGAACAGAGTGCTCCAGTGGCGCCGGCCCGCCGGCGAACCGAACGGAAGCAACGCCCGCCCGAACATGTGCACGTTGAGGAAGCGCGCGGCCGGGTCGACGTTCATCGCCTGCCTGACGACCTCCTCGAGCCCGAGGGGTATCTCCGGACGTAGTTCGCGCGGCGGTTTGTAGACACCGCTGCGGATCGCCTGCCAGAGCTCGTAGTCCGACGGCGCGCGGAACGGCAGCTTGCGCGTAAGCGCGTAGTAGAGAAGGACGCCGAGTGAATACTGGTCGCTCTGCGGGTCCGCATTCTTGGCGGTGATGGACTCCGGCGCTAGAAACGACGGCGTGCCCACCAATGAGCCTGCCTTGGTCAGGTCGGGCTGGGTCGCGATCTTCGCGACGCCGAAGTCGAGGACGACGACATGGTCGAAGTCCCGGTCCTCCGTGTCGACGAGGAAGATGTTGCTGGGTTTGAGGTCGCGGTGAAAGATCTTGTGCCGGTGGCAGAAGTACACAGCGCTGCAGGCCGACAGCACGATGTCGACCGCGCGCTCGAGAGGCAGCGGCGCATCCAAGACGACAGCGCTCAGACTCTTGCCCTGCAGGTACTCCATCACGATGTAGGGCTGGCCGTCGTGGACGCCGTAGTCGTGGATCTTCACAACGTGCTGGTGGGCGATCCCGCCGGCGGCGATCGCCTCATTGAGGAAGCGCTCGGCGTACTGAGGCTCGGCGGCGACGAGATCCTTGTGCAACGTCTTGATCGCCACCTCCCGCTTCATCAGGGAGTCGAGGGCTCGGTAGACCTGTCCCATCCCCCCGCTGCCTACCAGATTCCGGATCACGAACCGGCCGTCGGGACCGATCCGCGTATCTGATCTCAGTACTTCCATGCAGCTTCCCCGCGAGACATGCCGAACAGAAACTCGGCGTAATCGGCCGCCAGTGGCGGCTGACCGGAAAAGTCTCCCCCACGAGCGAACACGCGCACACCCACGCTTGACGTGCGTACAGAAACCGTACCATTCCGTCCGCGGTGCGCACAACGACTGTCCCCGACGATGCGCTGTTCCAAGAAGCGGCCCGAGACGTTGTAGGATGCCCAAGAATGGCGGCCGAAGACCCTTGCTTGCGATTGGGGAAGGGTTGAATTCCCCCCGTTGGCGACGAGAAGCTCAACCGTACGGTGCGTGACGCGCCAGTCACTGTGCCGAATGACTGACGTCCCTCGGCGCCTGATAGCAAGGCGATGGCAACTGAACTATTTCCCTCGTCGCGTCAGGACCGCGGCGCTCTGCTTCATTCGGGCGCCGTGATTGTGCTGCGCAGCCGCTCCCGAACTTCGCGTAGCCGCTGCGCGGCGAGGGCATTGGTGGGGTCGAGGTGGACGGCGATGCCGAACTCGCGCTCAGCGTCCTGGAGTTGGTTCAGTTTTCCGAGCGCGCGGCCAGCGAGCAGGTGCGCCGGCGCACCGCCACCGGAGCGAATCGCGGCGCGGGCGCTCCGAAGCGCGCCGTCGATGTCGCCCGTATCGAAGCGCCGCTGCCCTTCTGCGAGGAGATCGGCCGCCGTTGACGGGTCGGCCGCAACGCGATCGATTTCCAGCGCTCGCCCCGGCTCCGCCGTGCGAACTCTGCGCGGTGAGGGACTGGCTTTGGGCAGAGCCTGCACCGGAACGGGAGCAACTCTCGATGGAGGTGACGCAACGACCGCAGGTGGCTCTAGGGCTGCACGTGGGGACTCCGTGGGAATGGGCCGAAGGGTCGTCACGTTTCCCGCAGGCGCCGAAAGTGATGGACGCCGAGCGATGACAAGGATCGCGACGAGCACGGCCACGGCGGCGCCCCCGACGAGAAAATAGAACCGCGGCTGACTTCGATTATTCGCGACGCCCTCCGTCGGCTCATGATCGGACGTCCGCTGCACGGCTTGGAGAAAGCCACGTCCACGGGCAACATCCTTTTCGATCAGATCTCGTTCACGGGCGACGTCGTAGTTCTTCTGCAGAAAGCCTGCGACCTCGGTGCCGCCCGAGAAGTCCGGGGGAAGGTGCGCCCCGAGCGCCTTGAGGATCTCGTCAACGTCCTGAAAGCGATCCTTCGGATGACGAGAGATCGCGCGAAGCACGACTGCGTCGAGTTCTGCTGGAACCTCAGTATTGAGCTTCGATGGCGGAGGGATAGCCTCTTTCACGGGCGGCGGTCGTCGGGCGAGCAACTGCCACAGAAGCACGCCGAGTGAATAGATGTCGGAGCGCGGATCCCCGCTGCCGCCGGCGGCGATCTCAGGCGCGGCGTATGCCTCTCGACCCACGGACCATCCCGGACGAGTGAGGCGCGAATCCGTCGATGTCCTCGCGATTCCGAAGTCCAGCAGACGGACCTCTCCGCTGAAGGTGAGCATGACGTTGTCGGGAGCAACGTCGCGATGAGTGACGCCCTGTTCGTGGGCGTACGCGAGAGCACGCGCGACCTCACGCACGACGTGAACGGCGAGACGTGTCGGCAGGTTCTCCTTCTGACGAAGACAGGTCACCAGCAAGCCACCGAGGCTGCAGCCGTGCAGGAACTCCTGCGCGATGACGAGTTCTCCTTCTATCTCGTCTACCGCGAGCGTCTGGGCGATGGCGCCGTGCGAGAGCTTGAGGGCGAGATTCGCTTCGCGCCGAAAGCGCTCCCCATCCTCGGAGTTCGAGTGCTGGGCCAGCCGCTTCACCACACACGGCCGCTCCATTCCGGGCTTGCCGGTCAAAGCGAGATAGACGTCACCCATTCCCCCCGCGCCCAGCATTCGCAGAAGAACGTACGGACCAAAGCGCTGGGGGAAAGCATCCGCCGGCATCGACCTCGCATCCTTAGGGCGCGCCGCAGGTCGGCCCAGCGGGCGAGCAGGGGGTGATACCGCAAGTTGTAGCGATGTCGACGCTGGTGTTGTCGGTAGCGAAGACACCATCGCCCGTGACGGTCCCTGAGCACGAAAGCCCAACCGGATTATTGTTCTGTACCGTGAGCCTACTCAGGGTGGCCGGCACGACGCTAGCGGCGTTCTGAATGCGAACGCCACCCCAAGGGAGCCCCATGATGTCGCCTGGCCCATTCCCCACGATGGTGCTTTCGCGCAGGTCGAATGCCGCATCATCGATGAGGATTCCGCCTTTCTTGTTCCCGTCGACAACTAGCCCAGTGACTTCGAGAATCGCTCCAGTACTTGCGCTGATTCCGACCTCTGGCCCCGGACCGATCGTCAACGGCCCCCGCAGATAGAGATCGGCGCCAGAGGCGATGGCCACTCCCGGCTGGGTTCCGCCGGCGATGACCGCAGCGTTGCGACCGACCACGCTGACTTGTGTTTGCGTGCCCGAGGGCGCCCACTGAAAGCCTGCAACCGTACCCGAGATGACGACTATTCTTCGAGTGGAGGTCACGCCATCGATGGCGAGCTGCGGCCCACAAAAGGGCGTCGCCGCACTGCCCGCCATCGGAGTGAGCGCACTCGAGGCGCATCCGGTCTTGTTCTCGACATAGATAGTCTCGCTGTCGGATGCGCAGCGACCGTCTTGGTGCGACATGCATATGCCCGGGCCGATGCCTTTCGCCGAGCACTGATCATCGCTCGAGCATGCCACGCACATGTTCGACAAGAGATCGCAAATCGGCTTCGCCGGATTCGCGCTGCAATCCGTGCTCGTGGGGCTCACGCACTCGACGCACGCGCCGCTCGGGCCGCAGAACGGTCGAGCGCTGTCGCGCGATGCGCACGCCGCTCCGTCGCCGAATCGCGCTCTGTCGCAAGCGCGGCACGTCTGCGCGTCGCAGATCGGCTTCTCGGTTGAGCACTGGCTGCTCGTCGTGCACTCCGGCGCGACCTCCGAAGCGACGCCGTCGGTTAGTCCGCCGTCAGACGCGGCGCAGGTGAATGTGGCCGCCCCTTCGAGGACGCACGACTGTCCCGACGGGCAGTCGGCATCGCGCTCGCAATACCCCGTCCTGAGCTTGTTCTCGCCGCACCCGGTGGTCAGTGCAAGGACAGCGAGGACCGCGAGCCGAGGCCGCGCATCCATCAAAAGCTTCCGGAGAGCGCGATGGTCTCCGGCCCTATGCGGAGGCTGATCTCTGCCGGCGCAGAGACGTGGTGATAGACAAGTAGTCCGGCGCCAAGCGCGGCTAGGCCGACACCACCGATCACCAGCGGCAGCCCTCCGTGTGTCACGCGCTCCCGCGAGCAGGCCCGCGTGTCCGCCGAAGTCTCGACGCAGTTCTCGAAGCGGCCGTCTGCCCAGAGGAGATAGCCACCCGCAGCGGCGACCGCCGCGCCACCTACGAGCGCAGCCCACCCTAGCGGCGCTAAGAGCGCGCTCCCTCGGCGCCGGTCGGGCGGCAGCCGCGCCGCGGGGACGACCAGCGTTCCCGAAGTCGGCGCCGGCGCGGCGACGGCCACCAGCCTATTCTTCTGATTCTCCACGAGCGGGCCGACCATCCCCTCAAGCCGCGTCACGAATTCGGGCCCGGTGCAGTCTTCGCAGCTCGCTTCATCGGAGACCATTTCCTGACCGTTCCAGAGCTGAATACGGAGATCATAGCCGCCGGCTCGGTATTTGCCGTCCGCGATCAGCACGAAGGCCGCGTCTGATCCACGCGCGACCTCGGCCGCGCAGGCCGCGTCCCGGCAAGCCGGCGCGCCGCTATCGACAGCGCGCCACCCGGCACGTTGCACGACGCTCACGATCGCGTCGCGCGCACGGCCGTGAAATGCATCGAGATGCGCCGGTAGCGAGACCCCTTCGATCACGACGACCGATAGTCCTTCACCGGCCGTCGCGGGTAGCGCGGCCAATAGCAAGAAAAGAATGAGGAGGAGCCGCACCATCTTCGTCACGCCGGCTCGGATCAACCGCACATATTTTCTATCAATCGTATGACGTACACACAATGCCCTCCCGTCTCGCGAAGACGGGGATCACGTTCGAATCCTTCCGGGAAGATTGTCAGGCGAGCCCAACACCGGCCGCCAGATTTCTCGTGGATCCCGCACTAGACCGCGCGCACCAAGGTGCCCCGCAGCCTCGCCGATCATACGCCGGATGGACTCGTCGGCGGTTGTGACGTCGAGGGCACCGAGCCGCCAGGAGGCTTCCCAGCACCTGATTCCCGCCAGCGCGGCATGGAGGTCTCGCATGCGAGGCTCATCGGGCCATCGGGGCGAAAGTTGCGGCAGTAGTGGCTGCGACCGCCCCCCTCCACCTGACGTGAAGGTCGCCCGGAAGGGTTGGCCAGCCTCCGGTATCATCGGCGTCGATGAGCTTTGAAGCCCAACTTCAAGAAGCGCTTACCAAGGCGGCCGACAGCTTGGGGAACGAGCCGGCGCCGGACGTCCTTTACCACTATACCTCCCTGCCAGCGGCGGCGGCGATCCTCGACGGGGCAGCCCTCCACGCGAGCGACATCAGGTTCCTAAACGATCGAACGGAACTTCAGTTTGCGTGGGGAACGGCAAGCGCCGCGCTCAAGAAGATCGCGGCGACCGCACCGCCCGGGGTTCCCCGAGAAGCGATCAGTGAGCTGGCGGGTGGGCCAAGCCACTTCCTCCAGCTGTTCGGCGGAGCGTTCGCGGCGAGCTTCAGCACCGAAGCCGACCTGCTGAGCCAATGGAGGGGGTACGCTGACGACGGCGCCGGCGTCGCGCTGGGCTTCTCGGTGCGAGAGGGTTTCGAAGTGATTGGCGGTGGTAGCACCGCCGTTACTTTGTCCCGAATCCGATATCAGGAGCAGGAACAAGCGCAGCTACTGGAGAGTTCCCTTCGAGATATCGCGGAACGTGTCACACACGCGAACCAGGGGAATGACGGCATCGAGGCGGAACGGATGCGTTGGGACGCGGCTAGACGGGCCGTCAGAAGCCTCGTGGCCGGCCTCGGAGCCTGGATCAAGAACCCGGCGTTTGCCGAAGAACACGAGTGGCGCGCCGTCGTCCCGTACAGGGGACCTTTCTCGCCGCTCGACATAACCGATGTCCGTCTCGCTCCCCGGGGACTCATCCCGTACTGCCAGATCCGACCAGCGTCGATAGCCCGAGCCGAAACCCAGCTTTCAATCAAGGAGATTGTCCTGGGACCGAAGTTCAGTGGGCTTCAGGAGGAAGCCTTCTTCACCTATCTCGCAAAGCGAGGATACGAAGCCGCCGAGCCCGGCCGCCTATGCCGACAGGACGGCGCCGAACGGAAGATGGTCATGATTCGACGCTCCCGAGCGCCATACCGCTAGGACGGCAGTTCACCCGCGCTCTCAAGGGGAACGAGATCCCAAGATCCGTTTGCAGCGAGACCGCGCACATAGTCCAGACCTGCCAGGCGGCGGCGGGCGCGGGAGCGGGGATCGCGGCGGATGTGGACGCAGACATTGACGGTCTCCGCGATGATCTCCCGCGGCGCCCGCTGCGCCACCTCCTCGATGAGCTGGCAGAGCCGATTGAGCGCCTGGCGGTTGTCGTTGGCGTGCAGAGTGCCGGTACCCCCCGGATGTCCCGTGTTCCACGCCTTGATCAGTTCGAGGGCCGCGCCCCCCTCCCGCACTTCGCCGACGACGATCCGATCGGGCCGGCTTCGAAGGGCGTCCATGATCGCCAGTCGCGTCGTGAACGGCGGTTGCACGTGGTACTGAACGCGATTCGGGCTTGCACACTGGAGCTCCGGAATGTCCTCAACGATGAAGACGCGGTCATCGGTCCGCGCGATCTCTGCGAGCAACGCGTTGACGAATGTCGTCTTGCCCGACGCGGTCGCGCCACTCACGAGGATGTTCTGCTTGGCCGCGACCGCCGCGCGGAGGATCTCCGCGTGTGCAGCGGTAAGGATCCCCGCATCGACGTACTCATCCAGAGTGAACACACGCGCCGGAGGCTTTCGGATTGTGAAGACCGGCGCTTTCGTGATCGGTGGGATCGCCGCCTTCACCCGTGCGCCCCACGGTCGGAGCTCCGCGTCGAGCGAGGGGCTTTGCGCCGTGAGCTGGAGGTCCGCCTGTCCCGCGACTGCGCGCAGAATCGCGAGCGCCCTGGGCGCGTCTATAGTGACGGCCGTCTTGCCCAACCTCCCCGCTTCGTCGATCCAGACGCAGCCGTCGGCGTTCAGCATGATCTCGGTAACCGCAGGATTTTCGAGAAATGGCAGGATTGGGAGGATCGCGCCGTGGAGGAACGCGCTTTCCCGGAGCTGATACTCGCCGTCGTCCAGACTCATGAGTGCACGTTCCCCTCTCCGGCCGCGACACGAGCCGCCGTCGCGAGCTCCTCGACGTCGCCCACCTGATCCTTCGGGAGCACGTCGAGAATCCGTGCCCCGCCCGCGTACCGTCGCGCGGCTGCGTCGAGTAGCTCGTCGAGCCGCCGCCGCGCCGTGATCGCACCGAGCTTCCGCTGCGCTTCTGGCATCTCGGGCGTGTTCGTGAAGTAGGCCTGGACGAACGCAATGACCGTCTCGGACAGCAAATCGATGGTCTGGCGAACGACGGCAACGGCTCGATCGTTGCGGTCGAGCCGACGCATGATCAGCGTCGAGTCCTTAGTATCGGCGAAGTAGTCGCGGAGCGCGGCGTTGAAGACCGATGTCTCGGTCGCCCGTCGCGCGGCGCAGTACACCTTGAGCTGCCGGGAGAGATCCAGATCGATCCACGGATGCCGTTGAATCCTATGCGTCTTCACGGCGTCGGCTCCGTCACTCCGTTCATTTCCTCGACGTCGTCGACCTGCTCGAAGACCGACGCGAACGCCCCATCCGTGAGACCCACCTCGACGGACGGCTCACCGCTTCCTACCGCCGGTTTCGTCGGCGACCCGGGAACCGGCTGGCCGACATCGGGCGGACTCGGCGGCGGCTGTGGAGGAGCGGGCTCCTCGATCGGGCGGAGTGCCGCCCATTGGGACACGGCTCCCGATCGACGAGGGAGCTGCGCCCTCTGCTCGCGCGGGCTGTCCGGGGGTAGCAACCCTGCCCGAGCGCTGAAGCGCGGGTCCAGGTAGTACATGAGCTTCTTGCATCGATAGGGGGCCATCCCGGAAACGAGGAGGATCGCCTCGTCGTACGGAAGACGGAGGACCTCGTCGGCCGTGAGCAAGGGCCTCGCGAACTCCTGCTCGGATTCGCTCACCGAACGGCCGCCGAGCAGCTTGGCGGCCGAAAAGCTGCGCTGGCGCTTGGTCAGCGTGGCCTGTCCGACCAGATCGCTGATCCGCCGGGCCGTGATTTCGTCGTTCGCGGCGTAGGTCACGCGGATGTGAGAGTTGTCGAGGATCGAGTTCTTCTCGCCGTAGGTCTTCTGAAGCTGGTTCAAGCTCTGTGCGACCATGAAGCACTTGAGGCCGTAGCCGGCGCAGAAGGCGAGCTGGTTCTCGAAGAAGTCGAGCTTGCCGAGTGACGTGAACTCGTCGACGAGGAGCAGGAGACGATGCTTGTAGCCCCGATTCGACGACGCCGCAGCTACCCGCGTCGAGCCCTGCCCCTTGGGGGCCATCGCCGCCTGGAGCGCCGTGAGGAACGGCGGCCTCTTGGGCGGACTCGCGGGCACAAACTCCATCCGCTCCGTCAGGCGCTGCCCGACCTGGTTCAGTACGAGGCGAATGACGCGCCGAAGCCGGCTCAAGTCGCTAGGAGGGACGACCAGGTACAGGCTCACCGGATGATCGAGGTTCATGAGATCGGCGATCCGGAAGTCGCTGGCGCTCGTGGCGCGGCTGACGAGCGGATCTCGGAAGAGGTCGAGGTAGCTCGTGGCCGTCGAGACGACGCCGGAGAGCTCGTTGTCGGCCTTGTTCAGCATGCTGCGCGCGACCTGGGCGACGACGGGGTGCGGGCCGCTCGGCAGGTGGTTGGTCCGCAGCATGCGCTGGAGCGTTTGGACCTGCGACCGCTCGGGACTGGCGAGGAAGGCGCCGACGCCCGTGAGGCTCTTGTCCGCTTCGGCGTAGAGGACGTGGAGAATCGCGCCGACCAGCAGCCCATGCGCGGTCGTCTGCCAGTGATCCCACTTCGTGCCCGCGCCGTCGGGGTCGACGAGGATGTCGGCGATCACCTGCGCGTCGCGCACCTCGTTGTCGCCGCGCCGAATCTCGAAGAGCGGGTTGAACCGCACCGAGTCCGGCGCGGTCGGCTCGAACCGCCAGCAGTACGAGAACTTCCTCCGGTACCCGGCCGTGAGTGACCAGAGCTCCTTCTTGATGTCGTAGATGAGGGCCGACTGCCCCCAGGCGAAGAGCGTCGGCATGACAATGCCGATGCCCTTGCCCGAGCGGGTGGGCGCGAAGACGAAGACGTGCTCGGGCCCGTCGTGGCGCACGAGCCGGCCCGGGCGGCGCAGCTTCCACTTGAGTGCACCCTTGTCGTCGAGGACCGAGGAAAACCGAGCCTCGGACGTCTGACATAGGACGATGCCCTCCGAGCCGAGCATCCCTCCGCGCCGCAGCCCGCCCGTCGTGCCCCAGCGGGCCGAGCCGTGGGAGGTACTCTCGCGGGAGCGGCGGTTGCCGACGGCCGCGAGCGCGACCATCGACGCGAGGACCACGACCAGAGCGCCGTACGTGACGACGCTGGCGGTCGCGAAGGCTCGCGGCGCGAATCGATGCAGCCGCTCGTCCCACTCGAGCCACGCCCACGGCGGATAGAGCCGCACTCCTGCGACCGTGGCCAGGGGCGTGCCGAGCTGGCGGTGGAAGCCGAAGGTAGCGGCCACGTACTGCGTCGAAGCGGCGAGCGCGAAGCCGACGACGACCAAACCCAGCAACGACAGTAAGGCTCGCTTCCTCATGACTCGGAGGTAGCTCGGGCGCCGGGCGTCGGAGTTGCGGAGCGGGCCTCAGCGCTCGCGTCCCGGAGCGCGGCACCCGGGGCCGGCGCGCGAAACGAAGAGGCGACCCTCGCGGTTCACCTCCCCCTGGACCGGCTGCCCCTCCAGTCGCCGCAGCTGCTTGCTCGCGGGCAGGACCCACAGGTGCTTCGAGTTATCGTCGATGACGACCGCGTACTGCCGACCTGACGACAGCGTCGGGCCCATCGTGAGCGTGCCGGCCAGGCCTGCCGGCGAACTCGGGAGGGTGTAGCCGCGCTCGGCGGCGAGCCTGGCGCCAAGCGCCTTCGCCTCCACGCGCCCGAGCGCGGCGATGCGATCGCCCGGGACGGCGGTCTCGATGCCCAGCGCCTTCATGGTCGCGTCCCGCCGCGCGAGCCCCTCCGCGACCTCGCGGGCGAAAGACCCGAGCAGGTCCGGCGTCCTCCCGACCATCGTGTCGAGCCAGGTCGGACCGCGGTAACCGACCTGCTCCCGCAGGGGGGGCCCGAGCCGTCGTAGGAGAGTGCGGGGCCGGGCGGAGACGCCGCCCTCCAATCTAGACGGTGACTCGACGGCTCTAGACGGTGACTCGACGGCCAGCCGAACAATGTCCCCCTCGGCGACCTTCTCGACAGCCGCTACGCTCATCGGCGCGTAGTAGACGCGGCCGTCGACGCCTTCGATGACGACGAAGGGGCGAGCGGCCAGCTCGTCGTGCAGGCTCTTGGCGCGCACGACGCCGTCCACGGGCGGACGGGTGGACGATTCGTCCACGACGACGAGGCGGGAAGGATCCGCGCCCGGGACCGCCGCGTGCATCCGCTTGACGATGTCGTTCGCCTGTCCGAGACCCCGGAGGGTGTCCACCCAGCCCTCGCGGAGCTGCCACGCGAGGGACGATGTCCGGACCGCGAGCCCGAGCAGCTCCAGACGTCCGAGGCGAGCGGTGAGGCGCACGCGTGACGCCCGGCCGTCGCGCGGGAGCCGGGCCTCGAGCACCACCCCGCCCCGCTGCTCGCAACTTTGGAGCACGCGGTCGAGCGACGTGAACCGCTCTTGGCGAACCTGACGTGCGAGCTGATTCTGGACGTCGACCTCTGTGCGGGGACCGAGCTCGTTGGTGAGGATGGTTTGGGCGCGGCTCCGCATCCCCTCCGCCAAGTAGCGGCCGTCGATGGTGACGTCGCGCCCCGCCTCGTCGATGCCACGCACGATCACGTGGACGTGGGGGTTGTCCGTGTTCCAGTGGTTCACGGCGCCCCACACCAAGACGCGACCAAGGTCGGCTTGCACCTGCGCCATGAGCCGCCGCGTGAACGCCGTCAGATCGGCGTCACTGGCGTCCTCGGGCGACACGATAAAGCGGAACTGACGCTTCTCGTCCTGCATGGGGGCGCTCAGGGCGCCGCGAAGGTTGGACGCCTCCGCGGGACCGTAGAGGCTTCCGGCCCGGCCGTCCTGCTCGACGCCGTCGCGCTCGACGTACGACAGGTGCAGGACGGCCGCGCGCTTGCCGTACGCGTTCATCGGGACGAAGCGGGCCTTGATGACGCAGCGGCGCGCGAAAGGTCCCGGACGCGGAACGTCGCGCGCCGACGCCGTCCCTCGCGGCCGCGATGATGCCGCGCCGGACGCGCCGCCGATGCGAGCGACGCGCGCGAGGAGGCCGTTGCGGAAGCGGGGAACCCGCTCCTGGGGCACCTGACCCCCGCGCCCGCCGATGCGCGGGCGCAGATCTTCGCGTTCGCGGCCGTCACCGTCGGACACGCGGTCGCCTCCGATCGTCAGAAATCGACAAAAGATCTGCGACCGCGCGCGGTTCCGCCCACGCGGTGATTTCCGCATGGCGACGATAAATCACGAAACACTCAAGCGCGACGCGCACATGGCGCCGCAGGTGATTGTCTTTTTATCTTGCCCTTCAGTCGTCCCGATCAAAGGCACATTCCCCACTCGGTCAACGATCGGCGGCGTTGCGGAAAACGTGGGAGCCGCAACTCGGCGATCGATCGCCCGAGTGACCGGCGATGACACTGACCGTGGCAGTCGTCGACGCGATCCGAGCCGACCTCACTGCCGTGCCTCCCAAGGACGAGAGCGCGCGCGAGGTGACGCGGTTGGAAGCGATAGCCCGCATGCGTGGCGAGGTCATGGCCCTCCGCGAGCGTGGCTACACGTGGCAGGAGGTCGCCGAAATGGTGTCGAGCAAGGGCTGTCGCGTTACCGCAGCGACGCTCAGGACCGAGCTATCGAGGAAGGCCGGTGCCTCGAAGCCCAAGGTGCGCGATCGACGGCCAAGTGGGAGCGGCGCTCAGGATGCCGACCGCTGCGCCAAGCCTCCCGGTGGGGGAAAGGCGCCGCCTTCCGTGAAGGCGAGCCCGCCTCCGGCTAGGCCCAACCCTGCAGCGAAAAAAGAGAGCCCGCCCCCAGCGAAGCCGGTCCCTGATGTGAAACCCGGCGGGTTCGTAGTGCGCGAAGACAGCGAGATTTGAAGGAGCGCGGCATGGCACCGAACATCTACTGGGTGGGTGGCGGCAAGGGCGGCGTGGGCAAATCCATGGTCAGCATGGCGCTGCTCGACTTCCTGCTGGGCAAGGGCGCGTCCACGCTATTCGTGGAGTCAGACACCAGCAACCCGGACGTCTACAAGGCGTATCGGGAGGCACTTCCGTGCGAGCTTGCCGATCTGGACCGCGTCGACGGCTGGATCCAGCTCGTGAACACGTGCGACGGCAACCGTGACAAGGTCGTGGTGGTCAACACGCCGGCCCGCAGCAACGCCGGCGTGGCGAAGTTTGGGAGCACGTTGGCCTCCTCGCTGCCCGAGCTTGGGCGCGCGTTGGTGGGACTGTGGGCCATCAATCGGCACCGTGACAGCGTGGAGTTGCTCAAGGACTTCATGGACGCGATGCCCGAGTGTCGCGTCCACGTCCTCCGAAATCTGTACTTCGGCGACGAGAGCAAGTTCGAGCTGTATGCGACATCGAAGGCCGTGCGGCCACGGGTGGAGAGCGCCGGCGGCAAGGCGGTGAGCTTTCCCGACCTGGCCGACCGTGTGGCCGACGACCTCTACAAGGAGCGCATGACGATCGCGGCGGCGGCCGAGACGCTGCCGCTCGGCAACCGCGCCGAGCTACGCCGATGGAAGAACGCGGTGGCTCGTATGTGGGCGGACATCATCGATGGCTGACGGCTCGGATCTCCCCGAGGACCGCTTCAATGCCCTGCTCGGTCGAGCGCTGCGACGGGAAGATCGTGACCGCCTCGCGAAGATTCGCGCCGCGCTCGGCATCCGTGCGAACGACGCGGTGTGGGACGTGATGATCGCCCTCGACTATCACCTGCAGCTCTACTCCGCTGTGCCGAAGCAACTCGCGGCCGAGAGGGAGAAGTTGGTGGCGGAGCTGGGTGCTCTGTTGGAATCAGCGGGCGGGAGTGCGAACGGCACACCAAAGGTCGGCGCCCTTGGTGGCGGTCGGAAGGTGCCGGTCTGGACCTGGTGTGGGCCAGCCGCTCTGCTTTACGCGGCCGCGGTGGGGTTCGGCGCGATCTGCATCGCCGCCGGGTGGGCTATGGCCGGCCGCGGCCGGCAGCCGTGGGGAGCCGCCGGGCCACTGGGGGCGGTGCTGGCGGCGCCGGCCGGCTGGCTGATCTTTCTCCTGCTGCTCCCCGCGGCGGTGGCGTGGGCGCGGGCGGGTTGGGCGGCAGTGCGCTGGAACGAGGACCTTCGGGTCCGGGCGGTGGGATGGCTGCTGCTGGCGACCTCGATCGGCTTGGTCGCGGCGGCGCTGGCCGTGCTGGCGGTGGCGCTCCGCCGATAGAAGAGCCTGGCGACTCGAGCGGCATCTGTGGACGAGCCGCGGGAGAATCCGCATCGAAGACATTCGACCGCTCCGGTGGCAGATCCAGATCGGGATCGCGAGTCGGCAGCCGACCGATCTCGGATTCAACCTTCGTGAAGCCTTGGACACCGACCTCGCGCTCGAATCGCTGCAGCACGCACGACCTCGCCGCCTCCAGTCGCCGTGCACCGGGATGGTTGGACAGCCTTCCTCGCCCGCGTTGGCGGCGTGGCCCACAATCGGCGGCGAACGACGCCATCATGGCGGTCCCGATCGAGACGTTCGTGCAGGCGTCGAGCAGATCCATGGGCGTTCGGTTGAATCGAGCCGCCCAGGAGATGGGGATTGCCATCAGGCCCAGTGCGGGCCGACCGCCCTTCTCAGAGATCGATGCCGCGAGCTCCAGCACCTGGTCGGTCGATGTCAGATCATCGTGCGTCTCCAAAGAGACGTAGTCGCCGACGAAGAGCGGGTTCGCGCCAGACACCTTGCGGATGAACGCCTCGACGAGCCGGTCGTCCGGGTGGAGGCTGCAGGCGAGGATGACCGTCAGGAGGTCCATAGTGGGCACGCAACGGTGAGAGTGGAGATCGGAACTGGCCCGAAATACCGTGAGTCCAGGCTGGAGGCGACGGGCGTGGCCACGAAGGCCGTACCCGCGGCGACGCGACCGCAGAACCCGAACGCCGGCAAGGGCCGACCGATGGAGTCTTGACGCGCGATCTCCGAGATGGATACGCCGTTGACGATGTACTGGCCTCCCGCCAAGCAGACGACGTCGCCTTGCAGGGCGACGACGCGCTTGAGGAGGTGGAAACGCACGGGCAGATAGCGGTCGGCGATCAGAGACCGTGCATCGGGAGGAATCGGGAAATCGACCAGAGTGCCTCTCCTCACGGGAAGCCCGGGCCGCAACCAGTACAGGCCGAGAGGCAGGCTCGGCGTGTAGTTCCGGGTCAAGCGCGAGGCAAGCATCGCCGATGCGGTCACGGTCAAAGTAGCCACCGCGGCCGCACAGAGCACCGCCTTAACCCGGAGCCTCGCGCACCAAGAGCGACGAGAGCAAATGTTGGTTGGGGCGGCGATGGGCGAGCAATGCTCCGCCCGCGCGAATCCAGAACTCGTCGGTGAGCTGGGAGGGGTCATAGCCGTAGCTCGTCAGCTTTCGGAAGAAGTTGCGGATCCGCCTCGCGAGACCGGGCCGACTTCCAGACATCAGCAAGGCGACGGGCTGGCTCACGCCCGGGATCGTCGTGCGACGACCATCCAATGCGGTGCGAAAGACGTAGACGCTCGCCGTACGCCGGCGCGCTAGGAGATATGCAGCGACCCGCCCGGGGGGCAGCAGCACGATCTCGCCCGCCACGCCGCCAACGCTCGAAAATGGCCCCCCAGAGAGTAGGCGGGCGGTCAGCTCGCCGTCGCCCCGAAGTTGGATCGCCGTCAGGGGATCCGGCTTCGAGGCCAGATTCGGAGCCGGTTTCATCTTGAACGTCCAGGATTCGAATGACCGAGCGACCGAATGTAGTCGCGCTCGCAGCGCTGCAGCCACTCGTTCCAGTCCTTGCCGGCGGGAGGACGGTGCCGTTCATACCGCGCGTCGGCCCCGAGATTCCCGATCTTATCCGCGAGCCTGTCCCCCGCCTCGTCGTTGTCGGTGGCGAGCGCCAGGAGAGATCTCGGCGGAAGCTTCGCAATCGCTGCGGCCACGTGTCGAGCTTGGCGCTCGCCAATGGAGCCGCTGGTGCTGAGGTAGCGTGTACGCTCGCTGGGTTGGAGCTGGTGGTAGCTGAAGGCGTCGATGACGGCCTCTGTGATCACAAGCGCGTTGTCGCCAGGCAGCGTGTTGCTCACCCAGACCGTCTTCCGTCCACCTGCCGAGAACCCCGAAAACCTGGCGCTCTTCCTTTCGAACCCGCAGAGGCCCTCGGGACGCGGCCCATCGAAGTGTGGGAAGAGGAGGTCCCCGCGCGCATCGACCCGCCACGTGCCGGCGAATCTCGCGCTCGTCAACGTCTCCCGCCGGAGCCCGCGGTTATTGAGATACGGATGGTCTGCCACCATCGACGCACGCGCGAACACCTGTCGAATCGTCGTCCTGTCTGGGTCCATGGCCTTCGTGCGGACGATGGACGGGACCGGAGAGTGGATCTCCCCGGTCCAGGCGCGCAGTTCTCGCCGCACTTCCGACAGCGTCCTGGCGCCTCGGCGCAGAACGAAGTCGATGATCGTGCCGTTATCGCGATCGTCTCGGACGCTGAAGTAGGTCCAGTGACCGTCGCGGTCGAGCCGAGCGACGATCTTGTCGTCCGTGGACGAATGACGCAGGAGAAGGCTCGACGCAGTTGAACCGCGCGAACCACCGCAGCGCGTGGACTCCCGTCGAATCAGTCGATAGCCACGACTTACCGCATACTCGCAGAAATTGATCCGCTTGAAGCGGTCGAGCTCCTCGTCCATGTACGCCGTCCGAAGTCCACTCGGGCGGGCAGCGCCTAGGTTGCGGCGGACAAACGCGACGGACCGTCCGGATGCTCCCTGGTCACCACCTCCGGGAGTCCCGCTTGTCCCACGCCGTAGGAAGGGAACGTGAAACGGAACGTCGTCCCACGATGGCGCTTGCTCTCGATGGTGATCTGGCCTCCCAGCTCCATGCAGGAGTCGTGGCAGGCCGCGACACCGGCGCCACGGCCGGAGGTCTCGGTGGCGACTGCCTTGGTGGAAATGCCACCGGTCAGAAGCGCGCGGGCCAGCGCGGCTTCGTCGCCGGTATCGCCGCCGAGCGCCCGGGCGCGCTCCCGCACGGCGTCCCAATCGATGCCTCGCCCATCGTCGCTGATCTCGATGATGACCGCGCCTCTATCTTGGGCCCATAGCGCCCGTAGCACGAGCTGCCCGGCCCTCGGCTTACCCGCGGCCACGCGCTCATCCGGCGGCTCGACTCCGTGGTCGATCGCGTTACGCACCACGTGGACCAGCGCCGCCCAGAACGGGGCCCAACGCCTGCGCTCGAATCGCAGCTCCTCGGCCTCGACGGTCACGACCAACCCGTCCTTGCCCAATCGCTGCGCCAGCCGACGCGCATCCGCTGCCATATGTTCAAGCCGGTGGACCGCCGGCTCGTGCTCCAGGATCGACAGCATGGCCGCGATCTGCTCGCCGCTCGCTCCCGCCGCGGCCGGGTCGCGCACCGCCTGCAACTCCGCGCGCGCGAGCTCGACGCGATCTTCCGGAATCGCCCGGGTCAGCGCGCGGACACGCGCTGCGAACGCCTCCCACGCTTCCACGAGGCCGGCCCGATCACCCGCGGTCAGCTCCGCCCCGGGCTCACTCACTTTCTCTTCGAGCGCGTGACACGCCGCCGCGACAGAGTCGATGTCGCGCATGCTCATGATTCCCTTGAGCGTGTGGATGGCGCGCAAGAGATCGCGGCGGTCGCTGGGTGGATCAGCCAGAGCCGTCGCCGCAAGGCGTTCACACTCGGCGAAGAACTCCAGGAGCTCGGCGCGATCTTTCATGAGGTCCTGGAACACGATCAGCTGCTCCCGCTGCTCGACCTCGGAGCGAGCTCGCCCTCGAGCCTCCGTGACGTCGGAAATGACGACTAAAATCTTCTCGGGTCCAGCAGCACCATCGATCGGACGATAGCCGACGTCGTAAAAGCGGTCTCCACGCGCGAATGTGGTGGGCAGCTGCCCCAGCGCGGTCTCGATGGGTAAGAAGTCGGCCTGCAGTTGCTCCCAGCAAAAAGCAATCCATTCGACCTGCTCGGCGTCGCCACCGCCGAGGGTGGTCGCAATGTGCGCACCGGGGCGCCCCTCTGGGAACCACTGGTCGAGGGCGAGCGAACGCTCTTCCGACATGCAGCCAGCGAGATCGACCGTGACCAGAGCCTGGCCGACGTTGTCGAGCACCGTACCCAGCGCGAGGTTGCGCCGACCAAGCTCGCGGGTCCGTAGCTCGAGGTCAGCCTTGCTCGCCGCGAGGGCGGCGGCCGTGCGGCGCAGCCTGATCACCGCGTAGCCGACCGCGCCCAGCAACGCCACCGAAAGCCCATAGAGTAGAAATCGGTAGCGGCGGGCGGCGCGCTCTGCGGCGGCGTATCCGGCCCCATACACGCGGGCGACACTGTCCTCGTGCGCTGGCACGGGCTGATTGAGGATCACCACTAGCAAGCCGTCGACGTCCGGTCTGACCTGGAGCAGCGCGCGGATGTTGATGGTGAGCGTCCGGACCCCGCGCCGTACCACAGCGGAGCGCGCGCTCTCTCCACTCTTTTCCAGGTCATCGAGGAGGCGGCGAATCGATAGCGCGTACTCTCCGTTGGAAGTGAGGTTGTAGAGCAGCACCAGCTGGAGCACCCGCTTGACCTGGTCCGCCAAGTGCTCTTGCCGATTGCTCGCCGCAGTCTGCGCGACACCGATCCCCGCGCCTGGCAGATACGCGAGCAGGTCTTCGAGCCGACCGGCGAGGTACTTGTGATCCTCGATGAGGCGCTGCTTGGTGGTGACCGCAGCCCGGTAAGCCTCGAGCGCCTGTACCAGCATGCGGCGCGCTTCCGGGTCGAGGTAGCGCGGCGGCACGGCGATGCGCGCCTCGAGCTCCTCGATGCGGCGATAGCTGCGGCGGACCGGGTCGTAACCACGGATGACATGGAAACGCCTCTTGAGCACGTCCTGGTTGAGGGTCCGGTCCAGGCTGCGCAGCTCGCGCAACGCCGAGTCGAAGTCCGCGTGTTCCTCCGGCACCACACTCTTCGTCATCTTCCAGAGCCAGGTCAGGGCGATGATGGCGATGACCGCCAGCGCCGTCCCGAGCAGGCGCAGGGCGACGCGGAGTGCACGCGCCGAAAGAATAGGCGACGCGGTCCGATTCTCCGCTCTTCCTACAGTGCGCTGCCGCATGGGCTCCGACCGATCAACGGCTCGGTCGCCGCGAACCTTTAGATCTCGCAACCAAGCGCCGTTGAATGATCAGGAGGTTCCTGCGTCGCGTGGACTGCAAGTCGATGTCGGCTCTGTGGACGGTTGTGCTCCCGGCGGTACTGGCCGGTTGTGGCAGCTCGAACCGCGCCTCCGGACCGACGACCTCGAGCGCCGCCAGCGAGCCGACGCCGCTGCTGGAACTGCTGACTTGGTGGCAAGCGCCCGGCGAGATCGACGCCCTGAAGGAACTGGCGCGCCTCCACATGTCCCGTCACCCCAACGCGCGCGTTTTCAATGCTTCGGCCGGACGGGCCGACGTCTTGCAGCGGGTCCTGACCGAGACCCTCGAAGGGGGCGAGCCGCCTGATCCGGCGCAGCTCGGCATCAAAGAGGTCCGACTGGTGCCGTCGCGCTTCCCCGAGGTGTTTTCCAGCATGGACCCAGCCGCCCAGGCAGTGAATCGCCTCGAGGCGCGAGACCCACCAGACCTTCTGCAACTTAACGTCCATGAGATCCGGCGACTCCGATCGCTCTTCCCGGACGCGCTTCACAGCATGGACGGCTGGGTCGACGCCATGGGCCTGCGGCGCGCCGCCTTTCCCGAGGCCCTTGCCGCGGTCACCTCCGCGGGCCAGGTCCTGGCGGTACCGATCAACTTCCACCGCGAGAACACCCTCATCTACAGCAAAGCGATCTTCAATGCGCACGGGCTGACACCACCCGAGACCGTCGCCGATCTCATCACATTGTGCGCGAAGCTCAAGGCAGCAGGAGTCACCCCGTTCGCGACCGCGCACCAGGGGTGGATCCTGCGGATCATGTTCAACGCCATCGCAGCTGGCCACATGGGCGGTGCCGCGTTTCGCGATTTCTTCACCGGCGCGGATCCGAAGGGCCTACCCAAGGTACGCGAGTCGCTGGCGATCTTTTCGTCGCTGGCGGGAAACTGCGCCAACCCCGATGCGGGTGAGGCGGGCTTCGGCTGGCCCAACGCCGCGCAGGCGCTGTTCAACGGCGAGGCCGCGATGTTCGTGCACGGCGACTGGGCAAAGGGCTACCTCACGAAGCTCGGCTGGCGCCCCGGCATCGACTTCGACGCCATCGCCGCGCCGGGGACGTCGGACCTGGTTCTTTACGTGGTCGACGCGTTCGCCGTGCCTACAGGCGCAAAGAATGGCCTTGGTGCCCGCGACTTCCTGGCCATGGCCGTCTCGCCCGAAGGTCAGGTCGCATTCAATTCGATCAAAGGCTCGATCCCCGTCCGACCCGACGTATCGCGAACGACGCTCGATCCCGTCGCGCAGAAGGCCTTGACCGATTTCGAGCGTGCGCGCATCCGCATGCCGTCGCCCAACAGCACGGCACTCGACGATGCCTTCCTGAAGCTGATCGTCGAGAAGGACATGGCAGGTGCAGAGGCCGCTCTGGTCGCCTATGCGCGAGGCGCGCGCTAGCGGATTCGGGCGCGTTCGAGTTATTGTTGGGCGACCAGTGGGCCACTCGCCCGCCGGTCGGAAGCCCGAACGGCGCGATCCGGCGGCTCACGCTTTCGCGCCCTCGTCCGACGTGCGCACACGCCGTTAGGTCCCGCGTTCCGTTCCAATGTAGGACTTTCGTTGCCGGGCGGCGCTCGCCGACACTACTTCGGAGACTCTCGAAGAGGGGAGCAGCGGACGGCGGGGGGAGCGGGTGAGCCGGTCGAGGCGGTTCGAAGCACTGGTGGGGAGGAGGCCCATGGACCCATCGACAGGATCTCGCTGGTTGGTGCTCGCTGCCCTCTCCGGCGCCTGCGCGTCACATCCCTCAGCTGGGACCGGTGGCGGCGCGGGCGGGACCGCGGGCGCCGGCGCGACCGGACCAGACGCAGCCTCGGGGAGTGACTGCGGCGGAGCGGGCGAGACCCGCCGGACCGATCCCGCGTCGGCCGGCGACGGCGACTTCACGATCGCACCACCGTATCAGGCGGCGCCGGAGCTAACGGTGGCGGCGGGCGTGCCGCGCGGGCAGCTCAGCATGTTCACGCTCAGCTCCAGTGGGAGCGCCATCTACCCGAGCGACGTCGCCACCGGAGTAGCGTTCACCCGCAGCATCTGGGTGTACGTGCCCGCGCAGTACGTAGCGGGGACGACCGCGCCATTCATGGTGGTCCAGGACGGCGGGCTGTTCACGACGTGGATACCGCCGACCCTGGACACCATGATCGACGAGGGGCGCTTGCCAGTGACGATCGCCATTCTGATCAACCCGGGACCTGGCGATGGCATCGGTAGCGAGCGCGGGCTCGAGTACGACACCGTCTCCGACGCTTACGTGACGTTCATCGAGACGGAGATCTTGCCGGCGGTGCAGACGAGGTACGGCGTCACGCTGACCACCGACCCGGAGGGGCGCTCGGCCGTGGGTTTGAGCTCCGGCGGCGCCGCGGCGTTCACGATGGGCTGGTTCCGGCCCGACCTCTACCACCGGATCCTGACCTACTCCGGCTCATTCGTGGCGCTGGGGGTGACGGCCGCTTATCCGCACGGGGCATGGGAGTACCACGAGCACCTGATCGCCGAGAACGGGGCCAAGCCGCTGCGCGTGTTTCTCGAGGCCGCGCAGAACGACGATACGGTCGCCAACGTCACGCACGGCCTCGATCCGGCGTTGTCCGGCTTCTACGACTGGCTGCAAGCCAACATCGACATGGCTGCCGCACTCGAGGCCAAGTGCTATCACACCCGCTACGTGTACGCGGCCGATGCCGGTCACGCCAACGGCGCCGTCATCACGCAGACCTTGCCCGACGAGCTCGTCTGGCTCTGGCAGGGCTATCCGATGCCCTGACGGCGTTAGCACGGGGGGCGGGCCCTAGCGAAGCAATGCGCCGGAGGCGCACGGACGTGCTCTCAAGCGCGTGCGAAACGTCGAGCTGCGCACAGCGCACTCCAGGTGGCTGCGTCACCGTTGTCCGATGATGCCTCAACATGAGGTGCATTCAGTCGCCTGGCGTCGGCGAAAAGGACCAAACAGCCATCTCGAGCGGTTCTCAGGGAATTAACAGGAACCAACACGACCGGCAATCCGCGCTACTGCCGTAAGGATCGAGGTTTCAGTTCGGAAGACCCAGAATGATGACCGGCTTCCTCTTAGTTGGACGTGGTTACACGACCCAGCCTCAAAGAGGGGAGCCGCCACCGACAGCATCCTCGGACTCCTTGGTGGGGTTGGAACAAACAAAAGGGGACATCATGGTCACTTGGGAGGATAGGTTTTTGAGGGTAGCGGGAGTGCTGGCCATTGTGCTGATAATCTCGTGCTCACCCGACGCGGGTGATTCAGAGAGCATCTTGGTTTCGTCTAGCGCCCTGACCGTTCAAGATCGGCTCAGCGCTTGCGCTCAGGATCCGCGCGTGATCACGGGGCTCGTGTCTCAGGACATCTGCGCGGGGGCCGACGTATTTTTTCGCGAGACTTTCAACGGCAATGGTCGTACCTGCGCCACTTGCCACCCGGCGAACAACAACTTTACCCTCGACCCAGCCTCGGTAGCGGCGCGGCGCGCGAGCAATCCGGCGGACCCGCTGTTCGTCTCCGAACAAAATCCACAGCTCGCCGAGCTCGACAACACGGACGCGTTGAATCGCGGCGGAATCCGAGAGAACGTCGACGGCTTCGAGGACCCGGTCCACAAGTTCGTATCGCGCGGGGTTCCCCACCTG